>Ga0326511_10003670_pt1 | contig 12350 bp, 16 predicted proteins | sample 0_2496_0518_D_FD_203701 | JGI IMG/M metagenome (GOLD analysis project Ga0326511, IMG submission 203701) | Bovine rumen microbial communities from UC Davis, California, United States - 0_2496_0518 | ecosystem: Host-associated > Mammals > Digestive system > Stomach > Rumen | place: USA...
CTCATGATTACCATCCTCCTGAGACAGCATTGTCATCGATTGAAGTTTTTCGCGTAAATTCGGCAATCTGCCGGCCGTCGAGTTCGAGTGTCTGATTCTGGCTGATTTCGATCGCAGAAGCTTCACGCCTGTTTCCGCCGCTGCCGTGTGTCTGGAAAAAATTCTCCACAGTGGGAATCCTCTCAGCCGCCGGCATTGGAAACACATGATAATTTTCAAAATCCTGCTGTGCGGATTGTCTCAATTGGCTCAAAGCTTCGTCATAGATCTGCCACATATCCTCCGGGTTGTACTCATCGCGAAGATACTCCGCCCAGCCGCGGAAATCGAAATTGATGTCAAACCCTTTGCTGAGGAGATCTTCCATACCGACAGCCCAGTCCGAGCCGTCCAGCATTGTAAGCAGACTGCTTCCGATGCCTGAAAAAAGGCCTTTCAGAGCCATTTCGCTGATGCTTCCCCAGTCAGTGAGCATGGCAGTTTGCAGGCCGATTTCGCTGATTCTTGCGGCGATTCCGAAAATATCGACCGGAGCCTGCAATGCGCCGTCCACAAGGAGCACGAACAGATCGCCGCCGACTTTGGTGAGCCGCTCTTTGTTTTCGTCGGTTTCGAGTTCATCAAAAACCGCATCAGCGACGGTTTCGACGGCCGGAAGCAGAACGCCGAGGTTCTGGGTCAGAGCCTCTCCGCCTTTGAGCAGGAGACTGACGGCAGTTTCTGCGATGACTCCGGCAGGGTCTTCCTTGAAAGCATTCCAGGCATCGGAAAGCCCGAAGGCATCGGCAAAAACGGAAATTGTCTCATCAGCCCACGGCAGGGCGTTTTCCCTGAAAGTCTCCAGAAGTGCCGGAAAACCGCCTTCTTTCATGGCGTTGGTGAGCACATCCAGATAGCCGGAAGCGTTCGCAGCGGAAATTTTGAACGGCTCGTCAATTGCCTCATAAATTTCGATTTCGAGGGCTTGCAGCGCGGAATCGAGCAGAGTCAGCTTGCCTTGCAGACTGCTTTCCTGCACGGCGGCCTGACTGGCGGCCGCGCCGTCAGCGGCGGCGAGCTGATCGAAGAAATACTGTGTTTTTTCGGGATTGGTGTTGGCGGCCTTCATGAAAGCCGGCTGACCGCGCTGGCCGAAAATCCGGTAAACCGTGTTCAGATAGATTTCAGATTCCGACAGCTGACGGCCGGGCTGACTTTCCAGTTCGGCGATTTTGTCCGCGGCGGCACTGATCAGATCGTCATAATCGGCGCGTTCTTCATCGGAAAGCGTGCCTTTTGCCTCTTTTTTGTCTCTGGCCTGGGTATTTTTGGCGATATCATCCCGGAGATCGGCGATGAGTTCGGCATTTTTTTCGGCACCATCGACGAAATGCGCCCGTTCAGCGGCATAATCTTTGATTTTCTGATTGAGGTCATCCAGAGCCTCATTCAGATTCCGGGTGCCTGTTTCATCGTAAGCGGAAAAGCCGATCTGATCCAGAATTTTCTGAGCAGATTCCAGCGGCGTGTACAGATGGGTCAGCAGGCTGCGTGCAGCAGTGTCGGCATTGCTGCCGGTGACGTTCTGTTCGGCGAGACGGAGCAGGAGAACTTCGAGTTCTTCGGCACTCTGATGGAATCCGTTGGCAGTCGCCGACATGCTGGAAAAGGCTATTCCGAGGCTGTTGGCATCGGTTGAGGCGAGGTTCATGCCGCGTGCCAGCAGATCGGCATAATGGGCGGCAGTTTCGGCCTCATCGCCGAATTTTCCGGTTTCTTCGGTGAAGCCTTTCATGGCCGCACCGAGGTAGGAAGCCGAATTTTCGATTGAGATTTTTCCGGCCGTGGCGAAATCCAGAGCGGCATCAGAAATGCCGATGGCAGCTTCTCCCCAGCCCTGCATGGCGAGGACGTTGAGCCCTTCGGCGGCCTGTCCGGCGGTGAAAAACGTTCCTGCGCCGAGTTCTTTGGCCTTGTCAGCGAATTTCTGCATGATCCGGGAAGCATCGGACTCCTGATTTTTCAGTTCGTCGACTGTGAAGCCCATCGTGGCGGCGATCTGAGTGACAGCGGCCTCAAATTCGCTTCCGGTTTCGAGGGAAGCTTTTCCGAAATCGAGCACGGCAGAAGCTCCGGCCTTGAAAAGTCCCGTGATACTGCCGATTCCGGCCGATGCCAGTGAACCGAGCGAACCCAGTCCGGCGGAAAATCCGGATGTATTAATTTTGGTATCGAAGATCAGCGAACCATCATATTGCAAAAGAATCGCCTTCTTTCTGGAAAAAACCGGTCATTGCCGCGCCGATTTCGTCATCCTGCATGACGTACGGCAGAGCGATCGAGTTCCGGATTCTGCGGATTTCTTCACGCCGGAAGCGGTCGGGAATCTGATCAAGGTCACATCCGCGGTAGAAAATTCTTTTTTTGGACTGCGATGTTTCGGGCAGACCGCAGAACAGCGACAGGAATTCCCACCAGTGCAGGGAACCGGCATGAATCAGGTCAATCCGGAAGAACTGCCGGAAGTCGGCGAGGAGATACGGCGCATCGATGTTCCAGTCGAAAACGGGCGGTTTCCGGGGATTTTTCTGTGATGTTTCAGAGTCCGGCCGGAGCGGCCGTGCCTGATAGAATTCCACAAGCGCATCGAAATGAGCACGGGTCGGAACGGCCGGCGGCATCCGGAACCAGGCCGCCGTCAGAAACGGCAGAACCTGTGCCGGAATGCTCTGATCGCCGAGCAGACCGGAGAATTTCATCCAGTCGCGGAAATCGGTCACGACCGGACAGGAACGGTCTTCGACCGTGACGGCATCCGGAAAAGATTCATAAAAAATATTAATCATTGGATTCGGGAAGATATTTCTTCCAGTGAGCGTTATGCTTGGCGAGTGCGGCCGCCCGGACTGCCGAAAGCGCATCGATGAACTGATCGAACGCTGTTTCGCAGACGGTCATATCGGTTTTCTGGTCTGCGAAGATTTTTCCGGAAGCATCCGGCGAAAACACGGCATTGAAAAAATCGCTGTGAATGGCGAAATATTTTCGGATGTACGCCGAGGCTGTCAGTGTGTTTCTCTGCTGTTCGAGTCCGACGGCCGCATGTGCAAGAGCTTGCAGAGCGTTTTCGAGAGCCTCGGCCTGATCGGCATCATCCGGATTGAACGGCAGAGCGGCGTTCAGAATTTTGATTTCGTACATGATTAACCTCCTTCGGGCGTGAACGTGGCGGTCATCCAGTCGTCGGAGCTGGAGGCCGTACCGGCAGCAGGCTCGCCGCCGGCGCGGAAATCGGCCGACTGCGTATAAGTATTCGCATCGCTGCCTTCGGAGTTCGGAACGACGGAAACCGTGCGCTTTACAGCTTTTCCGGTGTCGACCTGCACCCAGATGATCTCCCGTTTTGCATCGCTGCCGACAAGTTCGCGGTCGCTGATGTCGATGATATCTTCATGCACGGGATCACCGCTGTGACGGTCGAACGTGGCACTGATGGTTTCGGCGTAGCTGACAACGTCGGAACGCTGGGATTTCTCGTCGGTATATTTTCTGGTATAATCCTGCGGATTCTTGTTTTTGGCGATATTTGTGAAAAAACGCATTCTGTGAAACGTGACAGTCGTCACGCCTTCCACAGTTTCGGGCACGCCGTAGAAGGCCAGAACCTTATGGCGCGGAATCAGTTCGGGTGTATCGGACATTTCAAAACCTCCTAAACTTCGTAGATCAGTCGCATTTGAATCTGATAGCGTGCGGCATTGTAATCGGCATCGAACAGATAATTTCCGGATGCGATTCCGAGGGCGACAGTCTTCCGACCGTCGAGGAATTCATCCAGAGCATCGGCGGAAGTATGCAGGATCCAGTCTTCAAAATGCTCGTAAAATGCGGAATTCTCGATCTGCTGATTGATATCGGCGGAATAGAGTTCGCGGCTGGCGAAGATGAAATTCTGCTGGTAAACGATGCCGCCGTCGGCATAGCGTTTAAAAATTCTGTCACCGGGGACGGCTTCGACGGAGTATTCAATCGGCTGATTTCCCAGATAGTCGATTAACAGACAGCCATCTTTTAGCTCCGGGAAAGTCATGATAAAATCCCGGATGCACTGCATGATCGGCTTCATCGGAAGGCTTCCTGTGCTTTTCTGAGGATATCATCTTTCTGATCTGCCTTCATGCGCTCGAACCAGAGCTTTCCGCGCAGGCCGGCATGGCCGCCGGAAGCGTGAAGGCCTTCTTTGCCGCGGCCGGCGTTTTCGTAGTACTGGCGGCGTGCATACGGCATAACATAGCGGATTTCGCCGGATCCGACGACTGTGCCGAGAGTGCCGGATTCTTTGAGCTTTCCGGAGAGATACGGCACATACGGATCCGAACGCCGGAGCACTTCAATGTCCACGACTTTCTGAGCTTTGGAAAATTTCTGCTTTGCACCGGCCTGAAAGCCGGAATGCAGAATCAGACCCTGAAAATTCATCATTTTGCAGTCACCTCGATGTGTTGTACGCAGGCCGAACCGTACAGAAATTTTTTGACCGTGACGACGGTCAGAGCATCGCCGGGCGGTGAGTCGGAATCGCTGCATTCCGGCAGAATTCTGTCATCCGGCTTGGGAAGATAGTCCAGCGAAGCGGCCGGAATGCAGTAGAAATCCTGATTTTCGGGTTCACGGGAAACGCTCCGGGTGCGGTCGATCTGCTGTGATTTTGTGGATTCGTGATAGCATTCGCCGACTGTATGGCGGACGTACGCCGGAGCACGGTCAATTGTAATTTTCTCCCATATGACGGCATTTTCCAGATTCGTGAACATGTTCAGCACCCCCTGTAAAGCAGGCCGGAGTCTCCGAGATGTTTCAGAATGATGTTCCGGATCAGAGAATCCAGCCCGGCGGAGTTTCCGTTCGTCAGAGCGGAAATGCTGTCGGCGATGCTCGCATAATTGACCGAATATGCGCCGATCTGCTCATAGCTTTTTGCGCCGGCCTGACCTGTGCCGGCTTTCATGAGCGATTCGGAATAAGCGTACAGATATTCTGAAATCTCACAGATGCAGCGTTTCACACTGATCTGATTTTCGTCCGGAATGCCGCTTTTCAGCCTGCCGAAGACGGCGGCATCCAGAAAATCTCCAGCTTTGGCGGCGATGCGGTTCCAGTCGGTTTCCGGAACCAGCGAGCCGCCGAATTCGTTCTGATAATAATCAAAATCTGCGTAGATCATGGCTTTTCAGATTTTCCGGAATCGGCAGGCTTTTTCCTGGGAGTTTCCGGAAATGTCAGACCGATGGTTTTCATAAAAAAATCACCTCTCAGGATGCGGCAACGGAAACATAAATTCCGTTCTGCTTGTTGTCGAACACGTCCGTAATGCCGTACGCACGGTAGAAAAACGCCCAGGCATCGGCATTCTGATTCTGTTCGGGCGTGATGACTTTGGTTACGTTATGCTTGGTAAACTGAACGGGAGCCTGTTTCTGAATAATCATGAAATTCAGATTTTTTCCGGCATCTGCCTTCTGATAGCCGCCGATTTCCTCGCCGGAAGTTTCGCCGTCGAGCAGGTCGATGGCGGAATAGAATCTGCTCTGTGGAACCTTGACAATTTTTGCATAGCTGTCGAGCATGGCTTTGGATTTGTAGCTTTCCACGGCTTCGATCAGGTTGAACAGAGTCGGCGTGATGAAGAGATATCGGCCTTCATAGGGAACTTCTGCTTCATCGAGAGCCGTATTGGCTTCCGTCAGGGCGGCCAGAATGCCGTCACCTGTAGAGTAGGTCTGATTTGTGCGCTTGGTTCCGGCCTTGGCGGCATAGCTTGCGAACCGCCAGGCATCCAGCTCCGGAACGGCTTTTGTCCGGATGAATTCAGAAGACAGCAGTCCGAAGGAGATTCCGGCAGTTTCCTCGTTGTCCATGGCATCGACGTTGAACTTTCTGCCCCGGTCATAATTGAACTGCTTGGTTTCCCATGTCAGGGACTCGCTGCCGTCGACATAGCCGGAGCTTCTGGAGTAATCGCCCAGACCGTCGAGGGTCATTTTCGGGAACAGAATTTCATTGGCATTGCTGCCCTGGCGGATCTGTGCAGAACCGGCTTCGAGGTCGGCCGTGAGAGTGGTCTGCTTGTAGACTTCATCAAGCAGGGCGATGTACTTGCTGATAAGAGCGATAGAATTAGCCATAGAAAAAATCCTCCTTATTTCAGGCCCATGATTCTGCGGATGGCATCATCATCGGGCGTTCTGACGGTATTGCCGGGCGTGCTGCCGACGAATTCGGGTCTGGGCTTGTCATCAGCGAAGGCATCAGGACAGGAAGCTTTCAGTTTCTGCACGATATCCGCGCCGCCGATCAGGCTGCCGTCCTTGTCGAATCTGAGTTCTGCATCTTTCAGCAGACCTTTCAGATGTGCCGCATAGATGGCGTTCTTCATGTTCTGGGAAGCAACAAACTTGTCGAGCTTGTCGGAATAGTCACGCTCTTTTTGAGCCTGTTCCAGAGCTTCGGCTTTCTGTTTCCATTCGTCAGCAGATTTCTTGATGCCGTCGATATCCATATTTTTGAAGTTCTGGATTGCCTGATTGGCTTCATCAAGCTGATTTTTGAGGGCTGTATAATCCGCTTCGGAATAGGTCTTTTCCGCCGGAGTTTCCGCCTTGGTTTCAGTGATTTCGGTTTCTTTGATTTCTTCTGCCATAGAAAAAACGCTCCTTTTCTTGAAATAAAAATAAGGCTTAAAAGCCTGTTTTAACGATATTTAAATGCTGTTTAATCAGTATAAAAATTACCAATGAAGACAAATAAATTCTTGTCATCCGTCCTGTGAATGTTTGCCGCTCCGCGCTTTTCAAGTTCCCTGACGAGTTCTTCTGTCGAAAAATCTTCCAGCAGTTCTTCTTTCCGCACGGGGCAGGACAGCTCTGTTCCCGTTTCCAGCGTGGTCTGAACAGCATTTTCCAGCCTTCCGGCCGTTTCCTGAATCATGCCGCTGAGACGGATAAATTCAGCAGACTCTATTCCAGAACCGCACTTCTTCTGATAATTCTGCAATTTTTCAAGCTGATCTTTCAGAATTTCTTTGTACATGAAAATTCTCCTTCCGGGTATAAAAATAAGGCCTGAATCAGCCTTTTTGTGGTATTTTTCATTCATTGATATCGTTAAAATATCCGTACAGTTCCAATTGATTCACCTCGTTTCAGGTATCAGAAAACCGCCCACAACGGGCGGTTAATCTGTCAATTTTTCAGATCATGCTGTATATGACAGAGCATCTTAGTCAGCCGATCAGTTTTTTCTTCCAGTGCAATAACTCTTTCATACAGAGCATTGAGTTCTTCCGAAGTTTCCGGAGCATGTTCCGGAGCTTCAAACCTGCCGACATCAAATCTGATTGACATCTCCATGCCGTGCGGTGTCGCCTTCAAAGAATAGTCAAGAACCTGACTGATTTTTGTGCCGTTAATGAAAATACCATTATTTTCCGTAATTTGTACAAAATTTCCATTCATAGCGATTCCTTTCTTCCCGTCTTTCTCCGGACGAGATTCTTATTTATCCGGAGAAACATCATTCTTTACCCGGTACTGTTCTGGAATTTCTACCGGAACAGCTTTTATAAATTCATCATAATGATCGGGCGGAAAATAGTCATCAACTTTTCCGGTTTTCTTATCAACAGAAAATGGCGAAATATACATAGTCTCTCCATTGGGTCCACACAGGCCTATGATGAATAATTCTGGTGTTTCTTGGATAGCACCGATACATCTGAATTTAAAAATTTTATGAACTGCTTCACATGCTTCTTCTACATTTATCATAGTTTTTCACAGCCTTCAATACAATCTGCTAATCCACTTCATCAGGTGAGGTATTAGCCAATCGTTCAAAAGCTTCATCATTTTCCTTCTGTATCTGCCTGTAGAAATGATAGCTTTCCTGAGCTTTTTCCGGAGCTGTTGGCAAAATTTCAGCTTCTCCATTTTCGTTATATTTCCACCAGGATTCATTCGTCATCCAATATGTCATTTGCTGCACTTTACGTTTGTCCGCTGTCATTGTCCTCACGCCCTTTCAAAAGTTCTTTCATGAATTCTAGACTGAATTTTGTTGGTCTTGCATTACTGAAAAAGTCGGAAAATACTTCTGAAATAATTTCGGAACCATCTGAAAAATCACTTGAATAAGCAGACAAATATTTTTTCAAGAATTGAAACAGTTCACTTTTATTATTAGTTTCAGAAGCTTTCATAGCAATCCGGATAATTTCATCATCTCTGATGTGATGAACCGCTTGATAAAGATGACCGAGTTCATGCTTTACAATAGATTTATAATCAGTTCCCTGCACAAACCAACCGTTCTGAACGAGTTTTCCATATTCTTCTTTCAGTTTTTCCAGATTTCTGAAAGCATCTGCGTTGAGCCGAACCACATTGGGCATCCTTCTGTTTGTTATTGCAAAATCATTAGAATCCATGTACTCATCTAAAGCAAAAGTCAGTGGTTTTCTGTTGTTTCCCAGCAGTTCCGGAAACATTTTAACAATTTGTGAGATACTGTCAAGTTCATCTTTGATGAGTTGAACATCGGCATCAGAAGTTTTAAAACCAGTTAAAGCAACACCCTTGGAAGCAGCGTAATCTCGCAGTGTTCTGAAATCTTCTTTAGAAAGATTTTTTCCTTTTGCAGGCCACTGAATTTTGTCAGAAGAAGAATCTTTTCTTGCATTCATTATACCACTTCCAGCCGGATTTGTCAAGGATCTGGCGGCTGAACCGGAAGGACTGGAAGGCTTCGGAGATTTGGGAACAGAAGGCGGCGAAGGCGCAGAAGGCGGATTCCGATAGTTTTTGTTGGCATGAACGGCTTTCTGAGAAATGCTCCTGCCGAAGCCGTTGACCCAGGTGCGGGACTTGTCATTCTGGAATCCGGTCAGCTTGCAGAAGTCTTTGAGTTTCTGTTCAGCGGTTTTCAGCTGGACGGATTTTTTCTGGAATTCGGCCTTGTCTCCGGCGGCATCGGCAGCGATGACCTGACGTTTTTTCTCTCTGATCTGCCGTTCGTAGTAACGCTGTTTCTGCGTGATTTCGTAATCGGTATAGAGATTCCCGTCGCCGATATCAATATGTGGTTCCCGGAGCTCCCGGAGGCGTTCATCGGAGTAGGCACGAACGCTGACTCCCTCGAAAAACGGGAACCAGTCGTGACGGCAGTTCACGCCGCCGAAACCATCGGGCGAACCGTAGCCGATGTCGTTAAGAGTGAGATAGCCTTTTCTGCCGGAGAGGGAAACGATCTGCCCCTGCCATTCCGCATGGGACGGCCGGGAATCGGAATGAGCGGTGATTTCCATGAGGTCGCATTCGAGATCCTGAGCGTTCTGGAGAGCGATCTGCCGGGCAGTCTGGCCGAACCCGGTCAGGACAGCTCTGCGGACAGCGACATCCAGCCGGTCACGATGGCCGGACGGATAGAGAACATGCGAGCCGGAAGCGGCGGCACTCTGGACGGCTCTGCGGATGGCGGTCTGATAGTCCATGAGGCCGGAAGTCGTCTGCATATACGCGAGATTGCAGGCCTGAATGAAAGTCTGCTGTGATGTGACAGCGGTCGTCAGTGTGAGATTCCTGAGATTTCCGGCGCATTTGATGTAGCCGGCATTGAGAATCTGTAGTGCGCTGTCGCTCATGGAGCGAGGTGCGGCGGCGATTCCGGGAAGCAGTCCGGAATAGTGCTGATCGTTCCGGACTGCCGTAATTCCGGCATTTTCAAAAGTTCTGCGGAGTTCCTGGGAGGTTTGACCGGTCAGCAGGGAAATTTCAGACAGGATATCTTCATAGAGCATTCCGGATTCCTGGAGGAGTCCGGCCTGCCATGCCGTGGAGTCCGAAACATAGCCCATTTTCATCATACGCCGCGCCATATCCTGAATGATGCTTTCTTCCAGCTGACCGTACAGAACGGCGATATCATCGCAGAGATGTTCATATTGTGATGGAGTCAGCATTTTTTCCTCCGAACAGGACAGAATTTCCGGGCATCATATCGGATGCCGTATCTTCCGGAATGCGGAAGTACCAGGCGAGCAGGAATTCGGGGCGGAGCGCACCCATGGCGACGAGCTGCGCCCTTCTCTGGAATTCCTTGTCAGGATCTTCGAGAACGGAATCGCCCCAGTTGCAGGACAATACCGGATTCCGCGCAGAATCGAGGTCATAAAGATCGGCATAGACACCCATCGCATAGACGAGAGTTTCAAAAGCATCCTGCAAGGCGTTCTGCATTTTGGAAACCTGAACATAGCTTCTCTGCTTGGAGCTGAGAATTTCCTGCGCAGTTTTTTCGATGTCAGTCGGATTGGAAAGTGTTCCGTAAGCAAGCCCGACATTGAATTCGATTCGCTGTAAGATATGATTCAGGCCGTTAAAGAGCGAAATATCGCGGATTTCCGGGGAGAAGGTTTGCAGGGCATCGGAAAGCTTGTCTTCGGGATTGGCGGCATATTTCCGGAACATTCTCTTGTTTCCGACCGGCAGGTCAGGACGGAGACCGTTTTCATCACGGGGGAACAGGTCTTGTCTGGCATCGACAGCGAGTTCCGTGCCCTTGAATTCCCACTGGATCCGCGCCCACTGCTGATTGGCTTCCTGAATGAGATCTTCTGCGTGAGCGAAACAGGAAGAACCGACAGGAGAATCCAAATCAATCGTATTTGCTGACGGATTCTGATAGACGGCAAACAGAGGCTTTTCAATATTTCTGATTGTCTGGATTTCCTGTAGGTTTTCCCAGCCGGGAACGGCTTGCAGACCGCATTCTGTGCCGAGCGAATCCGGAGAAAGCGAAAAATACGCTTTATTTTCGACGGTATAGGTCTGATTTTCGACATGGAACGTATGCGTTTCGAGCCGGGTATAATACGTCCTGCCGATGACTTTTCTTGACAGGAACACGGCGGCAGTTACCTGACCGGAATCATCAAAAGCAGTCGGCGCGAATCTGTCCGCGCGGACGAGGTCAACAAGAATTTTCTTTCCGGACACATAGGGCTTGAAGGCCATGCTGCCGAGTGCGAAAGCCAGGTCTGCCCTGATCAGGAACCGTTTCAGGAACTTCCGGAACTGCTTGTCCAGATAAGGCGAGCTGACAGAAATTTCGGATTCCGCCATGACGAGCCTTGCAAATTCTGAAGCGATCGCCGCAGGCAGATTCAGACTGTTATTATTGTTCGGCGTGCTGTCCTGATGCTGGTACATGGCAAGCCAGGCATCAAGAGCGGACTGCATTTCAGGAGAAACGGTCTTTTCGGCAGTTTTTGACTTTCCGAAAAGCCTTGCAATAAAATCAAAAATTTTCATGATTCCGTCTCCTTTATCTCCAGAAAATCAGGGACGTTATGCCGCATGACGGTGTGAACAAAATAGCGCATATCGTCCATAGCGTGGTCGTTTTCCTTGATGACTCTGTCTTCGGCGGCTTTTTCGTCCCAGCAGTAGAGTCCGAATTCCCGGATGATGTCCTTGCATTCCGGCGAAAAGTAAAGTCTCTGTTCTTTCAGGAGCGTTCCAGTGTTGCGGATTCCGTCAAGCACGCTGTTGTTTGCTTTCCGGACGGAGAATTCATCATGCCGCCGGATGCATTCAATGAAGCTTGCCGCGGACGGATCGACAATCACGCATTCGATTCTGTGAATCAGATTTCCGGCGAGCTTCCGGAGTTCCTTGTAATGTTCTTCATCAGTCCGGGAAAAGCCGCGTTTTCGGGCATCAAAATAGCTTTCCCGGATTCGGTAGGCGTGACCGTCATCAGTCAGATACCACAGCCCCATAGAAGTCGGATTCAGCGTACCGTAATCGACTGAGATATAATATTCGCCGGACGGCAGTTTTTCTGGAATTTCGTGAACGTGGACGGACTTCCGGAACATCGGATAGACAAGTCCGTCTGCCAGAACCCACAGCCCCTTGATATATCTGTCATAGAACACGCCGGAATACATACGTTCATAGCGTTCCTTGACAGACTGTTCCAGAGAATAATTGTCATCCATTGTGAAGTGAAGGTGCAGGGCGTGTTTTTCATCCTTTTTGCGAATCCACTCTTTATGAAACCAGTGTTCCGGCGATTCCGGATTGCAGTTGAACCAGAATTTCGAGCCGCTCACAGAACATCTTGCCAGAGCCTGCTCCACAAAGGAACGGGGCATCAGGGCGACTTCATCGAAGAGAACCCCTGCAAGTGTCATGCCCTGAATCAGCTGATAACTGGATTCGTCTTTTCCGCCGAAGAAATAAAACCGGTTGGCGCGTCCGTACAGTTCAATTTCGGCGTAATGGCGGCTCTGATTGATTTTGATTTTCGCG
>Ga0326511_10003671_pt1 | contig 12343 bp, 15 predicted proteins | sample 0_2496_0518_D_FD_203701 | JGI IMG/M metagenome (GOLD analysis project Ga0326511, IMG submission 203701) | Bovine rumen microbial communities from UC Davis, California, United States - 0_2496_0518 | ecosystem: Host-associated > Mammals > Digestive system > Stomach > Rumen | place: USA...
GCATATACATATACAGGGAAGGGAAAATTTTTTCCCACTTTAGCGCAGTAAAGTGTTAAAGGGTTAAAGTGATAATTATTTAATTAGTTAAAAAAATATTTACAATATAACTATTGACATTATACATATTTAGTGTTATAATTATCATAGTAAATTAAAGGCGGTGTTTCCAATGTACTATTAATATTTTTTATTGCTTACTTTATTAAAACAACTTAATTAATTTATTGAAAGGTGAATGAAAATGGATAAGAACATATTTGCAATTATGAATGAAGGACAGGGCGAAAAGGTAAGATTTTCCACAACTGAAAATCAGATCGTTATTTATAACGCTATTTCCTCAAAGGGTGTTGCCCTTTCAAAGAGACTTGATGAAGAATTCAAAGTGACTGATATTGTGGTTACTTCAAGCGATGTTCATTCGGATATAAGAGATGAAAACAGTGAAATGATTTCTATTCCCGTTGTTCATTTCTTCACAACTGATAAACAGCACATTGCAACAATTTCAAAGGGTGTTTGCGAAGCCATTGAAGGGCTTGCAGTTTGTGCAATGCTTCCTACACCTGAAAATCCCATAACAGTGAAGTTTGTAAAGGCAATGGGTGCTATTACAATGGAAGTGATTTCGATATGATAGACATATTCGAAATATTTGACAAAATGAAAAAAGAAGAAGATGAAGCTAAAGCGAAAAAGCTTGAAGCTGATTCGAAAGAAGGAAAAGAAAATAAAGCCCGTGTTGAAGATGTTCTTAAAGAAGAACCTGAAAAAGGGCTTGAAGAAGAACCCGAAAAGGGACTAAAAGAAGAAAGTGAGGATTAAAGCCAATGGCAACTTATAATCAGATCTATCAGCTTCTTAATGCTATTACAAATGAAAGTGTAGGCGGTAGACCGCTGACAATAAAAGATACTTCAAGTTTCATTTCGTTCGGTGAAAAGCTTCTTAATTCGGAAACAGATCTTGATATGTTCTACAAGAAGCTTCCTGACATGATCGGAAGAATAATAACAAGATATCAGCAGATCAAGAGAAGGACAAGAGGTATACAGGTTATGCCAATTGATTTCGGTATAGCCATTCTTGAAGTAACTCGTCATACAATAGCAAGGGCAAAGGAAAATAATTCGTGGAAAGAGCAGGTAAATCCGTTCGCAATACTTCTGAAAGATGATACAGATATAATGTCTAATGTATATTCTGTTATTGCGGGATGGGAAGTCGATAAAATCGTTTATGATCATCAGCTTTCAACTGCTTTCCATTCAGAATCTGAAATGGCGTCTTTTATGGGCATGATCTTTCAGGATATGTATGATGGAATGACTAAAGCTCAGAATGATACAGATGCACTTTGTGAGTGTACGGCAATGGCGCAGTCACTTTTCGCTACAACAGGAAACGCCCCGAAAAAAACAGCTTTCAATCTGTTTACAGCATATAAGGCAAAATTCCCTTCAACAACTCTTACGGCGGCAAAATGTAGAACAGACAGCGATTTTCTTAAATTTGCAGGACATTTCATGCTCAATAAAATTGAGGATGCAAAAGAACTTTCAAACCTGTTCAATGTAGCAGGTTCAGAAGTTGAACTTGATGATAATTTCCGTTTCCATATGTTAGGTGAATTTGCTTCTGATATGGCTTTTTATCTTGAAGCTGACACATATCATAACGAACTTGTAAGCCTAAAGGGATTTGAAAAAATTGCTTCATGGCAGGGATTAGGCGTAAACGGCGATTTTGACGAAAAGTCAAGTATAGCAGTTAAACACGGGGATATATCCGTTAGTCAGTCGGGCATTGTTGCTCATGTTTTCAGTGAAGGAAGAATGTTTACCATGATTGACCGAATCCGCACAAAGTCACTTTATAATCCCGGAAATGAACTTACAAATTGGTACCATAAAGCAGATATTGGAATGGCTATTAGGGCATATGATATCGGAATGGTTTTCTATATCGCTGATACTGATTTTGAAGCCGCATAATAAAAGAAAAGCCCCCGTTTTTACGGGGGTTTTTTAGAAAGGAATGATAATATGTTTTTAGGCGAATATGTAGAACCTAATTCAAAGATCATGAAAAACAATATGTGCTTTGATGCGTCATATCGTTACTGGATTGATACGCTTTTTGAAGATTGCATGAAAATCTTTACACTTGAAAATCTTCCCGCTTCAATTCCCGCTCATGAACCGCTTGTAATAGGATATTTGAAAGGATATGCCCCAATTGTAAAATTAAGCAATGGTAAATGGATTGCGGCGGTTGAAAGTGGCTTGAATGGACTAACTAATTATTATGATATGTTTACGCATGTACAGTTTTCAACCCCTTTAACGTTCGGAAAAAGAGAAATTGATAAACATGCCTTTATTATCCGAACTACTGAATTAAAAAATCCCCTGTTCCCGAAAATTCAAAGATATGCTTCTTTGCTTTCACATTGTGAAATATCTCTTATTGATATGTTAGTTGATTTAAGAGATACAGATATAATTGAAGCTATGAACAATAGCAATAGGGAAGCCATTGAAAAATATTTATATGATCGTTACAACGGAAAGAAAAGTGTTTTAGTTAATAAAGGCTTCTCAATGATTAGACATAATTTCAAGCCGCAAAAAAGTCAAAATGACGCTAATAGATTATGGGATTTACGTTCTTCAATTTTAGCGGATTTTTGGGAAGAAATAGGAGTAAAAAAGGCGAATCAGAAAAGAGAAAGAGAAATTACAAGTGAAGTGAACGCTAATACAAGTCTATTAAAACTAAACATTCGAAACATGCACGAAACTATGCAAGAGGATTGGAACAAATTTAATGAAGCAACAGGGAACAATGTAAAAGTAATATGCAATGTTTCATATGATTCAGATGAAGCAGAAGATAAAGAAGTGAAAGAAGGTGTTGAAGATGTTGAAAAAGGTGTTGAATGATTTTTTTATCGGGGGCGCTCTTATAGGAAATTCGGAAACATTTGTTGAAAATTTCCCAAATGTTGATGTTGAAGCGCTTGATGCGTCTTTAGCTTTCAACTATGGCAATATATATGTTTCTGATAACTTCAATAATGCAATTATTCAGTATTGGTTAATTAATAATCTTGAAAGCTTGAAAAAAATGTATAATGCCCTTTTTGATTCGTATGAACCTTTATACACTCTTGAAAGCAATGAAGAAAGCGTATTTGGACGAATGACCGGAAAATCAAAAACAGCTTCAAGGCAATACGGAAAAATGAAAACAACGGAAACAACGCCCAATATAAAAACATCACATTATACTACTACTTATGAAAGCACTATAACAAACCGCCTTGAAAGTTATGACACGAACGAAAATACAGCAGCGCGAACTGTTGAAAATGAACTGTTAGAAAGTAACGGAAAAGCAGGAACAGAAACAACTTCCGAATATGAAAACACTGTAAGCATGACAAATGCGGGGAAAACAGTGGCAGCAAATGATGTTAATGCGAACACGGTAAACAAGAAAGAAAGGCGGGGTGAAGCTTCCGAACTTCTGAAAAATGAGATTAATTTTCGTGCTATGTATGATTTTATCAAACTTTTCTCAGAAAAGTTTATAAAAGAACTTACAACGTGCATGTACAAAGAAGGTGATTTTGTATGTTAATAACATTATATTCATGCAATGCAGACAGAAAGCAATGTGATAAAACAAATTTTTTGACAACTATTGCAACTGTAAATGCTACACCTACAAAAGCTTTTAATGCGTTTTCACCTTCCTTTTCTCTTGATTATAATGAAAATTGGGTTAGTGCTAATTACTGCTATATTCACGCCCCTTTGAATAAGTATTATTTTCTTCCCCCGCCTAATTTGGAGATAGGAAAGAAAATAGAATTTGCGGGAAGTGAAGATGTTTTATTCACTTACTATAATTATTATAAAGATAAGGAAGCTATTATTTTACGTTCGGAAAGTATTGGGAAGCCTTCATATATACCGGATAATTCTTTACCCGTTAATCCCGTTGCTTTTGAAATGGAATCTATCAAATTTTCTTCAAGTCCATTTATAGGGGATGGAAGATCATATATTTTAACAACTTTGGGAGGCGGTAATTAATGAAATTAAATGAAGCGGTATACGGAAGCGAACACGGGAAGTTTTGGTATGCTTCAAGTAGAACAGAAGGGCAAAAACTTGAAGCATATATAAATGCGGGAAACAAGTTTTTTTGTTCTACATATTCTCTTGAAACATATGAAGGGGTGCAATATTCAAACGGACAGTTAAACGGATATGCGAACAAAAATAGAAATTTGTATAGCAAATTGCTTGAAGAATCTATTTGCTATGCGGCAATTCCTGCTAATTCGCCATTAGCACATATTTCATATTTGAATCGTACTTCTTCACTTGCAGGGCGTTATGAAGCTTTTGCGGGGGATGTTCCGTTATTTCTTTCAATTGCTTGTTATGCTTTTAGAAATAATGCTAATTCTTCAATGGGCGTGGATGCTAATGGCAATTCCTTTTTATGTTCTCGTTGGGGGGAATGGAGCCCCGATCAAATTGCGCAAAAAAATGAACGTTTATCTTCTTTTTCGGGGGGTTCGTTTATTATTCCTATTACAAAATATAACTATAATGATATTGTGCTATTAGTGAAAGTTGTAGTTGGAAATGATCTAACAAACGTCGAAAGCCGTGTTTTTGATTTGGCTGATTGGGAAGAAAATTATAAAACACAATATCCCTATATTTACGGGGCTTTCGGTGTTCCTTATATAGGAAAAGCGGGGAACAGGTTTAATATTAATAATAATGTTTCTATTGCCTATCAGGATTTTGGAACGGTTGATACTGAAACAAATTTTTTAAGATGTTCAAAAAATGTAAAATATAAACCAATACCAAATTATAATAATAATGACGTATATGATTATAACGGTGAAGATATTATAAATTATTCTTCAATTGCTTTAGTAAATCCAAGATTAAATGACTATGGTTTTTCTTTTGGTATAGGAAACGCATCAATTACCCCTAATGCAACATTAGACACGTTTGCCGCAACGGGAAACTCATACGGAAACAGTGGTATTTACATGTTCTCAGGGGATGAAACTATAATTGATTCTTATGCTATGGGAACACCTTCAAACGTTTCAAGAGTTGTTACGGTTTTGAAAAGTGATATTGATATCAGAAAATTAATTTCATGGTATGGAATACAGTTTGTAGATCATATAAATAAAATTCAAGCTGAAATTGGCTCAGATGATCTTTGTATTCCTGTTATCAATTTTGACGGGTATACAACGGATGAATATAAACGGGGTGAAGAATCTTTACAGCTTGATAATGCTGATTGGGGTGAAGATTTCAGGGAAAGAAATGGCTATAGCGGCGAAGCTTCTGAACAGTTCAACATGGAAACGGAATTACGCCCAAATAATCTTTCTGCTTCAAGTCCTTTCACATATCAGTATATTATTGAACCTACACAAATACAAGAATTGAAAAACTTTCTTTATACCACGGTTACAACTGATACGGATGAAACAGAACTTTTTCAAAAATTCCTTACTAATAACCCCATTGATACAATTGTTTCATTATGCGTTTTTCCTTTCAATGTTGAAAATTACTGCAATTGGGTTGCGGGCGAACATGTAATAACGGGAAATGTTGATACAGGGATTATTGCAAAAGGACTTTACAGTGGTTTGGTTGTAGTGGTAGACGGCGGCGAAATTCAGTACAAAGATAAATACAAAGATTTCAGAAGTTACGAACCCTATTGTGATGCGGAAATTTTTATACCGTATCACGGTTCAATTCACATTGCACCTTCTGAAATGTTAGGGCATACTTTAGGTATAAAGTATATTGTAGATATTTGTTCAGGTGCTTCAATTGCCCTTCTGTTTCGTGACGGGCTCGCAATTGATTCAATTTCGGGGCAAATCGGCGGGGCTTTACGTCTAACAGGTATTCAAACCGCATCGTATCATAATTCGGTATATCAGGCAAATGCAACTTTGAAGCAACAGAAAATCGGATTAGCAACACAAACCGCATCTTTCGGGGTGAAGGCATTAAATGCACCTTTAGAAGCTTTCAAAAGCAAAGATGTAATTGGTACAATTTCAGGACTTGCAAATTCGGCGGCGGGGCTTGCTCAAAGTGCAATTGAAGTAAACAAAACTGAATATCAATTAAATCATGTACAAATCCCATATAAGGCAATAGGAACAAATACGGTGTTTTCTTCAATGGGAAACGAACAATATTGCAGACTAATTTTGAAACGCCCGTTGATGCTTGATAAGTATGATGCGACTATATATGGGCATACAAAGGGATTTGCATGTTGCATAACTGATAAACTTTCTAATTATCATGGATATACTGAAATTCAATCAATTGATCTTTCAGACATTCCGTGTACAAATGAAGAACAAAAAATACTTGAATCCTTATTAATTGCGGGGGTGTATCTCTAAAATGGACTTTACAACGTTAATTGCTAATTTAGGCTTTCCCATTGTTTGTGTTATCGGGCTTGCATGGTATGTGAAATACGTCACGGATAAGCACGAAAAGGAAATAAACAATTTAAGGGAAAGTTTCGAAAAAACCAATGCCGAATTAAAAAATGCTCTTGATAATAATACAAGAGCATTGACCGAAATTGTAATTTATTTGAAAGAGGTATTAAGAAATGAAAATAACGGAACACTTTGACGCAAAAGAATTTCTTTGTAAATGCGGTTGTGGTAAATCAACTATATCTGCTGATCTTGTAAACAAACTTGAAAAGCTTCATTACTTAATGGATGCAAAAGCGGTATATGTTACAAGCGGTTACAGATGCCCTAGCTATTCACCTAAAGTCGGCGGATATTCAACAGATGCTCATACAAAGGGTATTGCAAGCGATATACAGGTATTAAGGAAAAACGGGGCTTTTTATTCAGCTTTTGACATTGCAGAAGCCGCCGAAAGATTAGGTTTTTCGGGCATTGGAATTATTGATAATGTTACTTGTCATGTTGATATCAGAAATGCAAGTAATTACAGTAATTCTCATTGGTTCGGAAATGAAAAAAGTAATGAAAACTATTCTACTTTTCAAAGAGGTACAATTTTCCCGAACGAAAGCAAAAATAATTCAATAACAGTAACTATTGAAATTAACGGGGAAAAATACAAAGGAACGATAAACAAAATATAATGTTTCACGTGAAACAATTCAAACGGGGGTGCAAAACCCTCGTTATTTTATACAAAAAATAGTGATAAAGTTTGTATGAAATATACTTGACTTTTTTGAGTTTTTGATGTATAATAAAAACATGAAATATATGAAAGGCAGGGGCAAAAGCTTCTGAAAGGTGAATAATGTGGATGAGAAAATAAAAAGTTTAAAAGCGCTTATGAATTCTTTTAGTATGCTTAAAAATTATTGCAGTAGTCATAGATGCTTGACATGTAAATTTGAAGGTGATGATGAATGTTTATTTGAGCATATCCCTGAAAATTATCAAATTGACAAACTATATGAAGCTATGAAAGATGCAATAATTGAAGAAAGTAAGAAAGATTAAGAGGTGAATAATATGAAAAAAGTTGATATTATCATGGAAAATAATTGGACTGATAAAGTTAATATGATCTCTATGATAGAAACAAAAGAAGGATATACACTTATTTCAGTTCATGCCGAATATCTACCAAAGAGAAATGAAACTCACATAACGCTTTATTTTGAAATTAATTAAAGGGGGTTAATGTTATGAAAGAATAAAAGGGGATTAATTCCCCTTTTTGTTTCACGTGAAACATTTTGAAAGGAATGATCTATAATGAAAACCACAAAAGATATTCTTGAAATGATATGCGAATATCACAAAGAACAATTAAAAAGAAAATCAAATATAGTTTTATCGAAACTATATCTTAATAGTTTATATGGTATGTATGTTGATACTGATATGAAAGTAACGGTTAAAAAACCATATTAACATCAATTATAATGTGTTCGATTTCTTCAATATATGTTGAAGGGGGTGAATATTAATGAAAACATGTTGTTATCACTGCCCAAATAGAAGTATTGGATGCCATACATTTTGTAATGAATATAACGACTTTCGGAAGGTTCTTGAAAAGAATAAAGCCCAAATAAGAGCAGAAAAAAGCGAACGTGATTTTATGTTCAGCGTAAAAGAAAGGATGATGAAAAAAAATGTCAAGTAAATATGATCTTCCCCCGTCTGCAATTTTCAAAATGAAAGCCCCCGAACTTAAAAACTATATCAGAAGTGCATATAAATCAATTGATTCAAAAATCAGAAGATTTAGAAAAAGTGAATATGCTGACTTTTCAGAATTGCTTGATGAAGTTGATGTATTAGATAAACGTTATGGGGGTAAACTTACGGGAAGAACGCAGGGGCTTTCGCTTTACGAACTTCAAAGAAAAGCCCTTGATATTAATACGCTTTTCAAGATTGAAGAAACACGCCCCGAACTTGAAGCAGAAGGCAAAAGAAACATCAAAGATATTTTCAAAGAACCCCGTTATACAAGAGAATTTATTGAACTATTGAACCGCAATGAAAAAATTCTTTCAAAGTTAGTCAATAAAAATGAAACATTCATAAGAGAAATTTTACCTTCCGAAAGCATAAATCAAATATTCAATCAAGATAAAAGTGATGCGGAAAAATACAAGGATGTTCTTTTAGCCGTTACCGATGAATTAGATTTAAGAGATAATGCGGAAAAAGAACAAATCATAGAAGAAAAATGGGATCCCGTTTTTGAAAGAGTTTCAAGAACTGAATGGGAGGATAAAGAAACAAATGAAGTTGTCGATGTTGAAAAATGGTAAATTTCGGAAATTGCCAAAAGGGACAAAATACAAAAGAATGAAAAGCCATATGATTCTTTTTGACGAAAGAAAAGCCCTTTCCTTGCTTTCCTGTTTTCGCTTTACCGCAAAGGGAAAGTTTTATACTGATACAATTACGTTCGATATTGAAACAAGTACAATAGATAAGAATAAATGTATCATGTATATTTGGATGATGAATATAAATGGAGTGACTTTCTATCATTATGATTGGAAAGTGTTTCAGCACTTTGTTAATGAACTCAAAAGCTTCACTTTAAATTTTTGTATTTGGGTGCATAATCTTTCATTTGAATTTGCTTTCATGCAGGAATATTTTTCATGGGAAAAAGTATTTTGTACTTCACCCCACAAAGTTATTTTTGCAAAAACAGATAATGTTTTATTCAGATGCACTTATTTTATGACTAATTTGCCTCTTTCAAAACTTCCAAAAGTTTATGAATTGCCCGTGAAAAAATTAGTAGGAGATCTTGATTATAGTAAAATCAGACTTCCAAAAATAACACCTTTAACAGAAGCAGAAAAATGCTATTGTGAAAATGATGTACTAATTTTATACTATTTCATTGAGAAAATGAAAGAAAGATATCATGATTTTGTATCTTCAAAATTACCCTATACTGCAACAGGCTTTACAAGAAAGCATTTAAGAGAAAAAGCCGAAAAAAATAAACAATATGGACTAATGAGAAACATCGTAAAAGAAGCAAGTGTAACAGATATAATAGTTTATAACATGTTACAAAGAGCTTTTGCAGGGGGTTATGCTCATGGTAATTACATTTTTTGCAAAAACCTTTTTGAACCCGTTGAAGGAAGGGCAATAGTAAGAAGCAGGGATAAAAAATCCTTTTATCCTTCTATGATCTTAAAATATAAATATCCCCGAACTTTTTTCAAGGCAAAACCCGAAAAGCTGTTACACCTAATCAAGAAAGATTATGCAGTAATTATGGATATTTGCTTTTATAACCTGAAAGCAAAAACCACAATGACAACTATTTCCGAACACAAATGCAGTTATTTAAAAAATTATGATGTAGATAATGGGCGTATTTATTCAGCAGAAAAACTTGTAACAACGATAACAGAACAAGACTTTGAAATAATTAATTTGTACTATGATTATGATAAAATAAAAATAGGGCGTTGTTATGCTTCGAAAAAGCGTTATTTGCCTAAAGCCTTTCTTGAAACAGTTCTTGATCTTTATGAAAACAAAACAGTTTTGAAAGATGTGAAAGGAAGCGAACAAGAATATCAAGCCTTGAAAGCCCTTCTAAATTCGCTGTTCGGATGTTGCGTAACGGACATTATTCAGCCTGTTATTTTATACAACGAAAACACCCGCGAATTTATCAACAAAGAACTAACCAATGAAGAAAAGGCAGAAGCACTTGAAAGTTACCGCATGAATTACCAATCTATTCTTCTATATCAAACAGGTGTATATATTACTGCTTATGCCCGAAATGAAATATTAAAAGAAAATTGGGTATTAGGCGAACAAAGGGTAATATACAATGACACGGATTCAACAAAATATCTATTTGATGATTTTTCGGAAGAATTTTTTGAAAGTGAAAATGCAAAAAATATTGAAATGCTAAAAGAATCATGTAAAGCTAATGGGCTTGATTTTGAAAGAACGCATCCAAAAGATATTTACGGTAATTCGCATCAATTGGGCGAAATGGGTTATGAAGCGGATTATGAATATTTTAAAATGTTAGGTGCTAAAAGATACTTGACTTATAGCAAAAAGGAAGGATTGAAAGCGACTATTGCAGGGCTACCAAAAGTAAAAGCACAAAACTTCTTTCTTTCGGGGTTATGGGAAAATGAATATCAAGGAGCGCCCACAATAAAAGAAGTGTTTTCAAAATTCCGAAATCAAATGTTTATCCCTTCCGACTTTTCGGGCAAAAATACGCATTATTACACGGAAAAACAGGGTGAAATTGAACTAACTGATTATAAAGGAAACAAAGGTATATTCTATGTCGGTTATGGAATTTCACTAATTCCGCAACCATTTGAAATGAATTTAAGTGCTTCATATAGGGCTTTCATTGAAAATCATATATCAATAGACGGGTTTTCACATTGTGAAAGGCTTTCAGACGTAAAGATGCTAACAAGAATAAAAACGTTATGGGGTGATCTATAAAATGGGTATTGCAAAAAATGGATATTACACGACTAAAGATATTTTACAACATAAAGCGCAATATAATATTGTATACTCGGCACGTTCAGACGGTAAAAGTTTTGATGTAAAGCGGCTTGCTCTTTCTGAATCATGGCAAACTAAAAAAGCCCTTTTTGGTTTGATTAGACGTTGGAAAGATGATATTGAAACAAGTTTAGTCAATGCGTATTTCGTTGAAAGAAATGTTAATTTAATCAAAGAAGTTACAAACGGTGAATGTGATTGCATAGATTATTATAGAAAGTTTCTTTGGTTTTCCCGAACAAATGCAGAAGGCAAAATAGAGCATGTACAGAAATGTGGTGAAGTATTCGCTCTTAATATTGCGAATAAAAGATATAAGTCAACAGGTCACCCCGAAATAAAATATTTGGTATATGAGGAATTTTTAACAGATGAAGGATATTTACCCAATGAACCGGATAAACTTCAAAACCTAATTTCTTCAATTGGTAGAAAAGATGATCTTATTATATTCCTTTTAGGAAATAAAGTTTCCCGTGTTTGCCCATATTTTACGGAATGGAGCTTAAAAAATATCAAGAAACAAAAGGAAGGTACAATAGACGATTATTATCACGAAACAGAAGAAGTAGACGAAGAAGGAAAGCCCGTTATAATACATATAGCTGTTGAACATTCAGCCCCTTCCCCTAAAAAATCAAAGATGTTTTTTGGAAGGGCTGAAAAATCTATTCAGGGGGGTTCATGGCAAACGGGCAACTATCCCAAACTTCCCGAACCTTTTGAAAGCTATGAAAAAATATATGAATTAACATATATTTCAATATCACAATTCGCCTTTAAAGTTGTTCTGTTATGCCATAAAATAAATAGTGATCTTATCGTATTTGTCTACCCTTCAAAAGCCCCAAAATCATTTTATGAAAAGCCCAATGAAGAAACAGAAGAAAGATACATAACAGGAAGCTTTTCAACAAATATATTTGTTACTCCTACTTTAAATAAAGAAAGCCCCGTAGAATGTTTAATTCATAACCTTTTTATTGATAATAAGGTTTGCTATTCGGATAATTTATGTGGTGAAGATTTTACACAAAGTTGTAAAGCTGAATTAAAATACCCCTTTTAATATGTTAATAGTGCTACTTAATTGTAGCACTTATTTTTTAACTAAAATACTTTAACGCTTTACTACTTTAACACTTTACCGCACTAAAGTGGGAAAAAATTTTCCTTCCCTGTATATGTATATGCACC
>Ga0326511_10003672_pt1 | contig 12341 bp, 11 predicted proteins | sample 0_2496_0518_D_FD_203701 | JGI IMG/M metagenome (GOLD analysis project Ga0326511, IMG submission 203701) | Bovine rumen microbial communities from UC Davis, California, United States - 0_2496_0518 | ecosystem: Host-associated > Mammals > Digestive system > Stomach > Rumen | place: USA...
CTCTTACTGCTGACGACTACTACGAAAACGTAACTTTCAAAAACGCTTACAATATTCTCGTTCCTGCAATAAGTACTCCTGTACAGACCGTAAAGAACATTATAGGCAATGCAAAATTACCGCTCGTTCTCTTTGAGGGACTCCTTATCTTTATCTACATGATAATTGTTCTTGTAAATGCAATAAAGGAAAGTACTAAAAAGAACATTCCCGTAACCGTAAGTACTCCTGCTGTATCAGATGAACCTGCAAAGGAAAAAACAGCAGATGAGGAAAGTGAAGAAAAGAGTACAGAAGAAAAAGACAAATAAATTAAATGCCGTACTTTGTACGGCATTTTTTGTATTTTAATGTGAGTTAGATGATGTTTAATGTCAGGGGACGCTGTACCCCGAACCCCCTGCCAAAGGGTAAATCTATTTGGAATCCCTATTTTAAAATAATTATAAAATAAACTGCGTGATTTTTGCAGGGACGACATTCCGTTGCCCGTTCTTTAATAAATACTTATCTGCGGGCGAACACAGTTCGCCCCTACACATCGGTTTTATTACCCATGAATGTCACTTCATTAAATAATATTCACAGTTATCTGTGTTTATATAAACTTTTTTTGTGCATAATCACTTTTTTTATTTTTCCTCTTGACATTTCAGTATTTTTGTGGTAGAATAATATCTGTTGAAACGCCATGCGGGTGTAGTTCAATGGTAGAATGTCAGCCTTCCAAGCTGAACACGTGGGTTCGATTCCCATCACCCGCTCCATTTTGTCAGTAGCTTTTGCTACTGATTTTATATGTGCGCCTTTAACTCAGCTGGATAGAGTAACTGCCTTCTAAGCAGTAAGCCGCTGGTTCGAATCCAGCAAGGCGCGTTATTTAAATTCTCTTGAATATTATAGTAAAAGAGAATTTATTTTCATTTATATGGTGGGTGTAGCTTAGCTGGTTAAAGCGTCGGATTGTGGTCCCGAAGACCGTGGGTTCGAATCCCATCTCCCACCCCATACTAAAAAATTTCCACTGCTGTACCTCCTTGTACGGCAGTTTTTTTATCACCGCTTCCCCGCTCTGCAAAAAATTTCTCAAAATTACTCTTTCCTACTTGACAAACACTCTTTTTTGTTGTATAATGTGTAAAGTGATTTTGGATTACACTAAGGCAGGTTTTTTTATGGCAAAGGAACTTAAATTCGTTATGCTCCTCGATTGCTACGGCGATTTGCTTACTGAACATCAGCGTAATGTAATGGAACTCTATTACTGCGAAGATTTGTCACTCGCTGAAATCGGTGAACCTATGGGCATTACCCGTCAGGCTGTAAGAAGCATAATCAAAAGAACTGAGTCCATTCTGCTCAATTACGAAAAAAACCTGAAATTTGCAGAAAAACTCTCCGAACTGCGAAACTGCTTTTCAAATATAAACAGTGCAGTACGGAATGTAAGCGACGAAAATGTCAGAAATATTATCTTAAATGAAGTAAATAAGGGTCTTGACCTGCTTTAAGGAGGATTTGCATGGCTTTTGAAGGTCTTTCGGAAAAACTGAATAATGTATTCAGAAAACTCAAATCAAGAGGTAAGCTTACTGAATCTGACGTCAAAGAGGCTATGCGTGAAGTACGCCTTGCCCTGCTCGAAGCTGACGTAAGCTATAAGGTAGTAAAGGATTTTGTAGCTCATGTTACCGAAAGAGCTGTCGGAGAAGACGTTCTTGCAAGCCTTACTCCTGCCCAGCAGGTTATTAAAATCGTAAATGAGGAACTCTGTTCCCTCATGGGAAACAGTAACGCAAGAATTAACTTTTCCTCAAAGCCCCCTACTGTAATTATGATGTGCGGTCTCCAAGGTTCAGGTAAAACCACTCACTCCGCAAAACTGGCAAAACTGCTCAAAAAAGAGGGTCACAGACCTCTGCTCGCTGCCTGCGATATATACCGTCCTGCCGCTATAAACCAGCTTCAAGTAGTTGGTCAGAAAGCTGACGTAAAGGTATTTGAAATGGGTCAGATTGACCCCGTTATAATCGCTAAACAGGCTCTCGCTTACGCTAAGGACTACGGTCACGATATTCTTATTATTGATACTGCCGGCCGTCTTCACATTGATGAGGAACTTATGCAGGAACTCGTCAATATAAAGGAAGTTACCAATCCTGACGAAATTATGCTCGTTGTTGACGCTATGACGGGTCAGGACGCTGTAAACGTAGCTAAGACTTTCGATGATGCCGTAGGAATTACAAGTGTACTCATGTCAAAGCTCGACTCCGATACAAGAGGCGGTGCTGCACTTTCTGTTCTGTCGGTAACAGGTAAACCAATAAAATTTGTCGGCATGGGTGAAAAACTCGACGACTTTGAACAGTTCCACCCCGAAAGAATGGCTTCAAGAATACTCGGTATGGGTGACGTTTTAACCCTCATAGAAAAGGCTGAAAACGTAATGACCCAAAAAGAAGCCGAAAAACTTACTAAAAAGTTCAAGGAAAATTCTTTCGATATGGACGACCTCCTCGACCAGATGCAACAGATAAAGCGTATGGGGTCTATGAAGTCAATACTCGGTATGCTACCGGGCGGTGACAAAATCAAAGAGGAAGATATTGACGAACATCAGCTCGTAAGAATAGAGGCTATTATAACCTCCATGACTAAGGCTGAACGTGCAAAACCCTCAATAATAAATCCTTCAAGAAAAAAACGTATCGCTCAGGGCTCAGGCACTAAGGTCGAGGACGTGAACAGACTCCTCAAACAGTTCGACCAGATGCAACAGATTATGAAAAAGTTCACCGGTAGCAACAACAAAATGGCTCTGCGTAAGGCAAGAAAAAAACTTGCAGGCATGAACTTCGACAAGCTCACGGGCAAGGGTGGCGGAAACCTCCCCATGATATGATATGACAGAAAAAATTATGATAATCCTCTGCGGACTTTTCTCATTCTGCGGTGGTTACTTCGGTTGGAGTTTCTTCGTCAACAATTACAAGTTCAAAACTTTTGAGAAAATATTCGGTGAGAACGGTGCAAAAAATTTCTACATGATTCTCGGTGTAATACTCATAGTCATGGGAATATTTATTTAGATTTCAATGCAGTACTCCTGCTTGATATAAAGATTATTTATCGGAGGTGAATTAAAATGGCAGTTAAAATCAGACTCAGAAGAATGGGTGCTAAGAAAGCTCCCCGTTACCGTATAGTTGTTGCTGATTCAAGATACCCCAGAGACGGCAGATTCGTTGAGGAAATAGGCTTCTATGACCCCACTAAAAACCCCTCTGTCGTAAAGGTTGATGCTGACAAGGCTAAGGACTGGATTAAAAAGGGTGCTCAGCCTACTGACACAGTTAAGGTTATCCTTAAAAACGAAGGTGTTCTTTAATCCAAAGGGGTACAGATAACGGCAGGCGGAAGGACTTCTGTCCGTTCCTCCTGAATCCGTATTCCCCAACCAATAATAAAAAGGAGATTCCGTATACAAAAGTACGGACTGATTATTTATGAAAGATTTACTTTATGCAATTGCAGCAGGACTTGTTGAGGACAAGTCAGCTATAAAAATCGTTGAAGACGAACCCGATGCTGAGGGTGTTATTGTTTTCCACCTTTCAGTTGCCCCTGATGATATGGGCCGTGTTATCGGCAAGCAAGGCAGAATTGCCAAAGCTCTCCGTACTATCATGCGTGCAGGAGCTGCAAAGAGAGACCTCAAGGTTTCTGTTACTATTGAATAATGATATAAAAAGGGACTTCTTTAAGTCCCTTATTTTTTTATCCACTTGTTTCCGCAAGTACACCTGTCACTGAAAGTAACATACCTGCCGTCAGTATCCTTTATGTGCCTTGCCTCCACTTTACTGCATATGTACTCCGTTCTTGTACTGATAACTACTGCATACCGCCTTACAAATTCCCTGAAATAAACAGAGTCATCAAAAGGACTGTCCGAAATATAAAAAATCACTACCTTTTTTTCACTCGCAATAAACTTTATCTCTATTATCTCTATATCAAGTTGCATTTTATCCAAAAGACCGTTTGCTGAGGAGAGTAAAAATTCCCTGCACTCCTCCTCGTGCTTTTTGATGTCTTTTTTCTTCTGTTTTCTCTGGTTTTTACTCTGTATTGCCTTTTCACGCTCTTTCCAGTAAGGAACGTCCTTATACTTCTGTAAAAACGGGCAGTTTTTTTCAAGGCACTGGTGGTCTTTCAGCAGTTTCTTAGTCACGCACCCTTTGTGTAACTTGTAACTGCAATACCCTATTACGTTATTGTCTTTAAGTACCCACTGTCCGCTTACCAGATGTACTCTTTTTCTGTTATCAGGTTCTTTCTTCTCATCGTTCTTCCCGCCATTTTTCATAAATCCACCCCTTTCACCTGTGCGGACAGCAAACGGCTTTAAAGCAATAAGGGCGACTTGTATCGCCCTTTTTTTGATGTCAGATTTTAATAGACCTCTTGTGAAATAAGCACACTGATGTTGGGGGACGCTGTCCCCCACCCCCCTGCCAAAGGGAGCAAGCTCCCTTTGGAAACCCAATTTTAAAATAATTATATAATGTGTGATTTTTGTAGGGGCGAACTGTGTTCACCCGCAGGGTATAGAAATTCATATAAATCAATTTGCCGAACTCATGTAATTTTAATTTCGCAAGAGGTATAATGAAAATTATTCCAAATTCAAGTTATAAAATTCAGCTTATTTTAGTAAGAAAATCCCTGAGATTCTCTATGGGTATAGGCTTTGAGTACTTATATCCCTGCAAGTACTTTGCCTCCATGCTTATACAGTGCGACTCATCTCTTACGTCCTCAACACCCTCAAAGAGTATGGAGTAATTGAGCTTGTTGAACATATTCGCAAAAGTACTTACCATAAATTTCGAGGAGTCATTTTTTACTGACTCTATAAGCATTGAACGGTCAAACTTGATTATATCAAAGGGTATTTCCATTATTCTCTCGAAGTTTGAATAGCCTGTGCCGAAGTCATCGAGGTAGAATTTTATTCCGAGTTCTTGAAGCTGTACTACTCTCTGCTTCATGATATTGAAGTCTGACTCACTTCTGCTTTCAGTAATTTCAACAGCTATTTTCTCGTATGGTATCATATTGCTGTCAATTATCTTCTTTACCTCCATACAGAAAGAGTCATACCTTATATCGAGTGCAGAGAAGTTTACTGATACTCTGTTGATTTCGTAGCCCTCAGAAATAAACTGACTTATCGCTTTGCAGGTCTTGTTGAGAATTATCATACTAAGCGAGTGAATCATATTGTACTGTTCAGCAATGGGAATAAACTTATCAGGGAATACAAGTCCGAGGTTATCGAGTTTAAGTCGCATAAGAGCCTCAGCAGTATCGTACTTTCCCGTAGAAACATTGAATACAGGCTGACAGTATACCAGTACTCTTTCATCGGACAGGTTCTTCTTAGCCATTATGTCTTCAAGCTGACTTAAAATATAACTGCTGTTGTAGAACTTGTCTATATCGGTATCGTCTATGGTGTGGCTTACGTTGAAGCACATTTCCTGTTCAGCAAATTCAACAAGTTTAAGGTAGTCTGAACCGTTTTTTATCTTTCCGTTTGACTTCATTATAACTATTTTGTAGTCTATTTTGAAGTCATGGTAGCAGTTCTCAAAGTCCTCTACCATACTTTCAATCATCTTGTCACAGTCGGGTACTCTGTTCATGGGCATTGCAAATACCATTTTCTCGTTAGGGAAACGGTATATAATACCCTTTTTTACATAGTTACGCATGAACTTGTAGAATACTGTTTTGAGTTCGTTTGAATTTTTCATCAGCTTTGAAAATTCAACCATAGTACAGCTCATAAGTATAAAGTCATCCTCTTTTTCTATGTAGTCATTTACAACTGATTCAAGAAGGTCACCCGATACCGTTCCGAGGTCAATATCATAGGGATTTGAGTGGAACATGAAAATAAATCCGAGAACAGGAATAAAGCTTGAAAGGGAGGTAAAAATTACCTGTCCGTGTATACCCTGTATAAAGAGAATAAATAACGATATAAGGTGTACACTAAGAAGTCCCCAGAAAAGCTGACCTATTACCTGCCGTCTGTGTTTTAATATCATGAATATGCTTGAATAGGTAAAAACGGAGTAAACTATTACATAGGGGTTGAATCCTCTGTGGAGTACATTATCCTCAATATAGAAGCCGAATCGTAATACCGTGCCGAGAACGTCAACAATCACAGTTGCAAATATTACAGGAACTGAAAAGCTGATTATTTTATTCTTTTCTTTCGGATTGAACCAAAACAGTCCGTAAAGATACCTTGCGTACATATATGGTACTAAAATAAGGATTACATGGTGCAAAGCTCTCATAATACACAAAGGTACTAATTTACGGCCCGCAGAGTAAAGCATAGCCTCGTATATGAGGTTTGTAGCAGAAGCTCCCCATATTATAGTAAGTATCATCAGCATGGTATGAAAGCGAGTATTTTTGCGGAGAAAAGTAAGGTGAAGGAGAATACCCATTATCATACACATTGCCATTACTATTATATCGCATACAGGGGTATAATCAGACGAAACAATTCCTGAGTAATCTAACATAAAATTTCCCTCCTTTATATTAATTCTGATAATGCCCTGTATATATTTTGTCGGCATTATACATATTATACCATTTTCAAGCATTTAAGTCAACAAAAATATGCAATTTATTATATAGAAAGATATCAACGCTTTTTTAGCAATTTAACCAAAATGCAGAAACTTATAAACATTTATTTATTTTCTATTAAAAAATAAAAAGTATTACAAGAAACAATCTCAATTTATAATTCGGACTTACACAATAGTCATTCACAGTATAACACAATTAAAAATTGGGATTCCAAATAGATTTACACTTTGTCAGGAGGCGGTAGACAGTGTCCCCCAAAAACACCCCCATTATTCTCCTTATTGCTCAAACAGAAAATATATGATATAATAAGTAGGGAAAACTAAAACAATGTGAGTTCAACGAATTATAAATCTATGTGAATTTGCAGATAAACGCAATGGTTACCCCTACAATCCATAATTGAATTTCTATACCCTACGGGCGAACAAAGTTCGCCCCTACAAAGAATTTTTGCATTATTTAATAATTACTAAAAAACAGGGTTTCCAAAGGGAACTTGTTCCCTTTGGCAGGGGGTTCGGGGGACAGCGTCCCCCGACATTAAATATCATCGAACTCACATTAAAACAGGAGGCGGTTAAATGAATATGCAACTTCCATTTCTGCGTGAAAAAACGTCAAAGCTGACTTCTTCCCCAGGGGTCTACATAATGAAAAATTCCGAGGGAAGTATAATATATATCGGCAAGGCAAAAAATCTGCACAAGCGTGTAAGCAGTTACTTCCGTGAGAACCCCTCTCACACCCCAAAAGTTTCCGCTATGGTCTCCCACGTCCACGACTACGACTTTATAGTCACTGACAGTGAGTATGAGGCTCTGCTACTTGAATGCAGTCTTATAAAACAGCACCAGCCAAAGTACAATATACTGCTGAAAGACGATAAGGGCTATCACTACATAAGAGTATCTGATGAGCCTTACCCACGTATTACCTCTGAAAAAAATACCCTAAAATCAGGTACTTACTTAGGTCCGTACACAAGCGGTTCAGTTGCTGAACAGACAGTAAGTGAAACTAACCGTACCTTCATGCTACCTGACTGCAACAGGAAATTTCCTCAGGACTTCGGAAAACACCGCCCATGCCTCAACTATCAGATTAAACTGTGTATGGGACTTTGTACAGGAAAAATATCCCGTCAGGACTACATCAGTACCGTAAATCAGGCTGTTGACTTCATTAAAAACGGCTGTACCCCTTCAATTGAACGCTTACAGCAGGAAATGCTTGAAGCTTCTGAAAATCTCGAATTTGAAAAGGCTTGCATACTCCGTGACCGTATAATAGCAATAAAGAAGTCAGGGGAAAAACAGAAAATAATGAATATGAGTATAAACTCCGCTGACGTAATAGGTACTGCCGAATTTTCAGACACTACATTTGTATCAGTACTTATATACCGTGAAAACCGTCTTTTTGACAAGAAAGTATTTGAATTTGAAAAGTCTGACGAGGATATTCTCTCAAAGTTCATTACTCAATTCTACTACACAAGAACAGATATTCCGAAAAATATAGTACTCGAACACCTGCCCGATGACTTTCAGCTTATAGACCGGTTCATACAGGACAAAGCACACTATAAGGTAAACTTTCAGGTCCCAAAAAGAAAAAGTATCTACCTCGATTTACTTGTACTTGCAAAAAATAACAGTGCAGAGTACGCAGGTATAAAAAACAGCAGGACTGCAAAGGAAGTAACTGCACTCGAACAGCTTGCCGAACTCCTCGGACTTTCAAGTCCGCCTGAGTACATAGAGGCTTATGACATCTCAAACCTTTCATCTGACTCAATATCCGCAGGCATGGTAGTATTCCAGAACGGCAGACCCCTCAAAAAAGCGTACAAGCACTTCAACGTAAAAACTCAGGTAATTCAGAACGATTACGGCAGTATGAAAGAGGTACTCCAACGCCGTCTTATGCACATAGTAAATCAGGACGGTGACGAGTTTTTTAACCGTACCCCTGACCTGATACTTCTTGACGGTGGAAAGGGTCACGTAAATACAGTAGCTCCGATTATAAGTGAACTCGGACTCGATATAAAAGTATTCGGAATGGTAAAAGACAGCAAGCACCGTACAAGAGCAATAGCAACAGGCGGAAAGGAAATTCAGATAAGTAACTTGCAGTCCGCATTTATGCTCGTTACCCGTATACAGGACGAGGTACACAGGTACTCAGTAAAATATATGCACTCAAAGCACAGACAGAAATTTTCCTCAGAACTCCTGACGGTAAAGGGAATAGGTGAAAAGAAACTTGCAAAAATACTGAAAAAATTCAGTACCCGTGAAAAGCTGAAAAGTGCAACTCCCGAAGAACTTGCATTAACGGCAGGTGTAAATATAAATATTGCGAATGAACTTTACAATAAAATCAAAGAAATATAATTTAATGTGAGGGGGCGACGTTTCATCGCCCGCAAATTTATAATCTGTCAAACTTACATTAAAAAATATCAGAAAGGCAGAACACTATGCTTAAAGGAATATTAAATCCAAAATCATGTGCGGAGTGTAAACTCTGCTGTATATTCGACAGGTATGACGTATGGGAAACACCTGTTTTTACTGAGGAAATCCGTGACAGGATTCTCGAATCAAAACCCGATACCCAGTTTGTAAAAAAAGACAACGGCTACATATTCAAAGTAACCGAATTTGACCAAAATCAGCTTTTTTCATGTCCTGCCCTTACCGAAAAAGGCTGTATGCTGGGTGACGAAAAACCTTTTGACTGCCGTATATGGCCTTACAGAGTAATGAGTATAAACGGTCAGAACGCTATTACAATAGCATCTATCTGTGAAGAAATGTATAACCGTCCGCTTTCACAGCTCGTGGACTTCCTTAAAAACGGTCTTGCAGAACAGATTTTTAATTACGCTGACCATCACCCCGAAATAGTAAAGCCCTACTATGACGGCTACCCTGTACTTATGTTCCGAAAAAGAAATTTGTACTAATTAACATTAATCTCTTGCATTTGATGTTTTATAGTGGTATAATATAATTTACAGGACTTTTTATTTATATCACAGGAAAGGATAATATGAAAAAAATTACTGTTATTACCGGTCACTACGGAAGCGGTAAAACCAATCTTTCAGTAAACCTCGCTATGAACGCTAAACATGAGGGAAAGTCCGTTACTGTCGTTGACCTCGATATTGTAAACCCTTATTTCAGAACCGCTGACTTTAAAAGTCTGTTTGAAAAAAACGGTATAAAACTAATAGCTCCCGACTTCGCAAATACCAACCTCGATGTCCCCTCACTGCAATTTGACCTCGAACAGCTCGCAGTAAGTGAGGACTGCCTCATTATTGACGTAGGCGGTGACGATGCAGGTGCTTTTGCTCTCGGAAGATACTCGGAAGCACTTCTAAGGTACAAAGATGAACTCGATATGCTGTATGTAATAAATCAAAGACGTTACCTCACCTCAAATGCTGATGAAGTAACTTCCCTTATGTACGAGATAGAAAGTGCATCGAGAATGAAACATACTGCAATTGTAAACAATACAAATCTTGGTAAGGAAACTACCTTTGAAACGGTAGAGAGTTCAAGAAAATTCGCTGAGGAAACTTCTCTTAAAACGGGTCTGCCCGTGCTTTTTACTGTCTACCCCGAAAACTGTGCTGAACTCTCGGACAAGTCCGATGTTCTGCCTGTAAAAATATACGTTAAACCCCTGTGGGAAGAATTTAATGCGTAATTCATAACTATTCAGGGGAATGATAATATCCGCCCTGCAAAAATTCACGCAATTTGTTTAATCACTGTTTTAAAATTGGGTTTCCAAAGGGAGCTTGCTCCCTTTGGCAGGGGGTTTGGGGGACAGCGTCCCCCGACATTAAATATCAAAATACGACGAAAGGAGCTGTAATAAATGGCTAAAATGACGGTTATTACTGAACGCTGTAAAGGCTGTGGACTTTGCGTTACTGCCTGTCCTAAAAAAATCGTTTCACTCCAAAAAGAGAAACGAAATAAAAAGGGATACTTCTACGCAGAATGTACTGACCAGAGTGCTTGTATCGGCTGTGCAATGTGCGGTATTATGTGTCCCGACTGTGCTATAACTGTTGAAAAATAATTGAAAGGAGCTTTTTGCTTTGGAAAGAAATCTTATGAAGGGTAATGAAGCTCTCGCTGAGGCCGCTATAAGAGCAGGCTGTAAGTGCTTCTTCGGATACCCTATTACTCCTCAGACTGAACTCTCCGCTTATATGGCTAAACGTATGCACAAGGCAGGCGGAGTATTCTTACAGGCTGAATCTGAAATTGCTGCTATAAATATGGTACTGGGTGCTGCCTCTACCGGCGTAAGGGCTATGACTTCTTCTTCCTCCCCCGGACTTTCCCTTAAAAGTGAGGGTATTTCCTACATCGCAGGTTCTGACCTCCCTGCCGTAATAATTAACGTACAGAGAGGCGGTCCCGGACTCGGCGGTATCCAGCCCTCTCAGGCTGACTACTGGCAGGCTACAAGAGCTTTGGGTCACGGTGACTTCCACCTCCTCGTATTCGCACCCGCTTCCGTACAGGAAATGGTTGACATGGTTATAAAGGCTTTCGACCGTGCTGACAAGTACCGTATGCCTGCTATGATTCTCGCTGACGGTCTGCTTGGTCAGATGATGGAACCTGTCTCATTCCCCGAAGTAAACGTAAACTCTTACGACAAGAGTTCATGGTGTGCTGACGGTCACAAGTTCAAGAGAGAACACCATATTATAAACTCTCTGTTCCTCAAACCCGATGAGCTTCAAAAGTCAGTATACGACCGCTTTGAAAGATACGAGGTAATCAAGCAGAACGAAACTGATGCAGAACTCTATCTCACTGAGGACTGCGACATACTCCTCTGTGCTTACGGTGCTACTGCCCGTGTAGTTAAGTCGGCAGTAAATTCCGCAAGAAATATGGGTATAAAGGCAGGTATGTTCCGTCCAAAGACACTCTGGCCCTACCCTGTAAAGGAAATAAACGAGGCATCAAAAAATGCAAAAGAACTTCTCAGCGTAGAAATGTCAATGGGTCAGATGATTGATGATATAAAACTCGCAATCAACTGCTCAAAACCTGTACACTTCTTTGGAAGAACAGGCGGAGTTATTCCTACTCCTGCCGAAATACTGGAAGAAATCAAGAAGTACGGAGGTGCTGAATAATGTCAGTAGTATTTGAAAGACCAAAATCATTGATAGATATTCCTACCCACTACTGCCCCGGCTGTACTCACGGAATAGTACACAGAATACTCTGTGAGGTACTCGACGAACTGAACATAGAAGGCGATACAATAGGTGTATGTCCCGTAGGCTGTTCGGTTATGGCTTACGACTACTTCAACTGCGATATGATTGAAGCTCCTCACGGCAGAGCCCCCGCTGTTGCAACAGGCGTAAAGAGAACCAATCCCGACAAGTATGTGTTTACCTATCAGGGTGACGGTGACCTCGCTGCTATTGGTACTGCCGAAACTGTTCACGTTGCTACACGTGGAGAAAATATAGTAGTTATATTCATAAATAATACTATCTACGGCATGACAGGCGGTCAGATGGCTCCTACCACAATCCCCGGTCAGGTTACTCAGACTACTCCTTACGGTCGTGACCCCGAACTCGCAGG
>Ga0326511_10003673_pt1 | contig 12341 bp, 10 predicted proteins | sample 0_2496_0518_D_FD_203701 | JGI IMG/M metagenome (GOLD analysis project Ga0326511, IMG submission 203701) | Bovine rumen microbial communities from UC Davis, California, United States - 0_2496_0518 | ecosystem: Host-associated > Mammals > Digestive system > Stomach > Rumen | place: USA...
GGTCGCCATCCAAGGTATAGCAATTGTAAAACTGATTTGCTGCCAAAACAAGCCGGCATCCCATCATGTCGGGCGTCGGGAACAAATAGCAGCCACTTGAAGAAGGTACAGGATCGTCGAGAAGCCTTTCGGTCAGCAACTCACCGTTTCCGTCAAACTTCAGTATCCTTAATCCATGATGGCCGCTTGTCCATAGGGTATCGACATAATAGGAGTAATAATAATTGCCCAAAGCATCCTCAACCCATTGTTCACCTCCGGCAAGGAATCTGTAGAAATCATAGCCTACCCAATTGAAATCCATAGTATCCACGGACAAATCTTCATGGACGGTCATTCTTTGCAGCCTGATAGTGTCATTCGAGTACTTCGTAACGAATAGCCCGACCGAACCGTCATGGAAACGTGCCAAATGCCTCAAACTGTTGTTGTCCTGGATGCTCGGAAGAACAACCATATTAATCAGTTCTCCGTTTTCATCCACCTTGTAAAGGGCAACATCTGCCGCTTCATCGGCTCCAAGAACAAGCAAATCGTTCTCATTCATGAAAATGAGGTCATCGATATAATGACGTTCAAAGAATCTTTGAGGTTCCTGCGCTTGCATCGTCACCCCTCCTGCCATCAGCAGGAGCGCAAGCAGGGTGTAAAATCTCATTGTTTTCATAGTATCATTGTTTTATCCATTTTCCACTTTCCGCTTCTTGGCCATAGGCGATGACTTTCCAAATGTAGGTGCCTGAAGGCCAAGAGGTCGTATTTATTGGGGTGATATTGTCAGTGATTTTTTGATTGTAAATGAGTTTGCCTGATAAGTCGTAAATTTCGACGTGGGCGTTTTGGAGGGCGGTGCGGATATTCAGCACATCCTTCCCCGGATTAGGATAAGCCACCGCGACGGCGAAGCCTTGGGTATGAGCTTCCTCAATGTTGTCAAAAGCCTTCTTTGGCACCTTGAAAACCGCATCCCATCCCGTGATGTTATCATAATCGAGATGATCCACGCTAAACACACAATCGTTTGTGTTTGCACAAATTCCTGTTGGCATCCTTCCGATCATCCTCCCGACTTCGTCAAATTGATGGTATATCTCGCCTGTTTTGTTCAGGTTCTCATCAAATTGAACTATATAGAGGTTTCTGCCAATAGACCCGTGGGGGATTAATGGATCCATCGTGCCTATCATATACACATCGCCCTCAGGCCCAAAGCCTATTGACCCATCAAGGTATTGAGCGGCGAAACTTCTGTCTTCCGTGTGAATGCCCCAAGTATAGTTGAATTGGTTAAAATCCTCGTCGAAAGCACTCATGAATATGTCTTCGTAAGTGGCAGGATTTCCGTTCATCGCGGGGCAGGTAAAGGTGTTGATGGAATAGGCTTTGCCCGTGATGGGATTATAACGCAAGTTGGCTGGAAAGTAACAACTCAAAACGGGGGGATAGGCAAGATTGTCGATGTTATGCTTCTGGGCAATGACGTTCAACTCGGCATCGAGGGTAAGGCAATCATATATGACTTCATTGGTTGATTCAGGGCATCGCATAATCACCCTACAGCCCACCGAGTCTATTGAGGACATCATAAATGCGTAGTAGCTACAAGGCCCTTCAAGCGTCGTTTCCGCACAGATATTACCTGAAACATCAAATCTCATGACGCGCAGCGAAAGAGGAAAGGAAGTCGGGTCCTCAAGCGGGAAGGAGAACACGACGCTCCCATCCTTGTTCAACACCGCATTGGTGCTGGCCCAGGAGCCAGAGTGCTCCCAGTAATTCATCGATTCCCATTTCCCATATTCCTTGCGGCTGACTGAAAAGTCGTCATGAATTGTCGCGAGATACAGGCAAACAGAGTCGTTCGTATAGGTCAGGAAAAACATACATGGCTCCCCTTCGTCGTTCCTGTCAAAAGAAAAAGAATGAACCCAAACCACTTCATCTATTTTATCTTTCGGCCAAAAATACAGTGTGTCAATATAATGACCTTCATCATCAATCTTGAGGATTGACCCATAAGTGCCAGGAGTTTCATAATAACGAAAGAGTATTTCGTTACCCGTGGCGTTTTGAAAGATGGGGGTGTACAATCCACCGCTCTCGTGTTCGATAATCGGTTGAAGCTCTTGTGCTTGCATTCGTACCCCTCCAAACATCAGGAGCGCAAGCAGGGTGAAAAGTCTTGTTGCTTTCATCGTGTTACTGTTTTGAAATTTTCGCAAAGTTAATGATAAAGATTACTTGTCAAGAGTTTTTCAGGGGCAACTTCTGCCTTGTCCATACTTTTTCTTGTTGCCAACTTTTCAAAATATTGTTTTTCAATGATTTGAAAAATAGCAGAAAAACGGCTTGTCCCTATTTTTTTTGACAATACGCAATCTGTTTTCATCCCTTAAAAGGTGTTTTTATTCCTTAATCCACTTCCCTACTTCCGCTTCTTTCCCATCTTCCATTACCTTCCAAACATAAACTCCCGAAGGCCAATTTTCGGCATTTATGGAAGTGACATTCTCCGTAATTTCTTTCTTGCAAACCAGTTTCCCAGTCAAGTCATAGATTTCCACGCGGGCGTTCTGCAAGGCCGTTCGAATATTCAGCACATCCTTCCCAGGATTGGGATAAGCCACCGCCACGGCAAAACCAGCATCGTGGGCTTCGTCGATGCCAACCAATGTTTCTTCCGAAATTCTGTAGATGGCGTGTTGCTGTTCGCCCGTCCTGCGGTCTTGCCCGCCCGTCGTGACCAAGCAGCCGCCCGAAGGAAGGGCAAGGATGCTATAAGGAATGATAAAGCGCGTCTCGCTGTGGTAGTAAATCTCGCCTTTGAGGTTCATGTTTCCATCAAGCAAGGCCACATAGAAGTTTTCAGATTCCATCGGATCGACGATACCAGGGGCCATGATGTTCATGGAACCGCACATGTAAATGTCATCCCCGTGGAAGTCAATCGCTTCGCACAATGCCTTTTGGTCGTGTTCGTCAACGGTATAAGGCCCCATGACATACTTCGTCTGCGTGAAATCCGGATTAAACTGGCTCATGTAAATATCCTGTCCTATCTTCGGGTTGCCGTTGAAAGCCGGAAAACTGACATCGGACAAAAGATAGACCATGCCCGTTTCAGGATGGACAGCAAAATACTCGTAATGAGGTATGTAGATGCCAACTGAATAAATGCTGTGCTTGATGTCAACGACATTCAGGCTATCGTCAAAGATGACGCATTCTGAATTCACATCCTTGGCGTCTGGGTCGTCCATCACGAGGCGGCACCCTGAAGCACCTTTTGCGGGCGGCAACAATCTTGTGGTGGCGCGGTCTGTGTTTTCGGCCCGTTGGTGGGTCAACTCGCCCGCCTCGTTGTAGCGTGCCATCACATGAACGCTTTGGCTGCCGTCGATATAGGCGCTTGAAACGAACACACTGCCATCGTCGTTGGGCAGCCATTCAAAATCCCACCACTGGTCGTGCGGAATATCTTCCGGGATGGGAAATGGGTCAGGGAACTCAAAAGTAGTAAGTTCGAAATCATCCGAGACGGTCACCTTACACACAATAGGTCTGTCGGGGCCTTTCACATAGTAGAAGCAAGGTCTGCCATCGTTGTCTCTGAAGAACTTGCTTTCGGTGAGGAACGAGCAGGTGTTTGTGTTGAGGAACCACACCACCGAATCAAGAAGATGGCCGTCTTCATCGATTTTCATGACGTAGAGGCCTTCGCCCAAAACGGCGCCATTGAGCAAGATGTTATTGTCGTCCCAATTGCACAGATGGTAGGCAATGATTGTGGGTGATGGAAGGATTTCGGTAGGTTCCAATTCCTGCGCTTGCATTTTCCACCCGCCCAACAATAGGGCTGCAAGCAGGGTGAAAAGTCTGATGTTTTTCATTGTGTTTTGATTTTGATGTTTTGCCATTCGGTTGCGCTTGTCGTCAATGCGAGGAACGAAGCAGTCCAAACAATTCGTTTCATTCGCCTAATTCGCCGTTTTATCGTTATCGGCGAATTGAACGGATTTCGCGAATTGGATTGCTTCACTTCTTTCGCAATGACGCGAAGCGACAACAAAATTATAGCAAAAAAACATCGAAAAAACAAGATTAGGGTCAAGTACAGATTTTTCTTTTTAACTCATTTTGATAATCAATGAGTTACGATAAAATAGTACAGATTTTTGTTGGCGGTTAGGATGGAAAAAAGGGGCAAAATCGCCCGATTTTAATCCGAAAATCAACTGAATTTCCTTGCTGATTTCCGACAATTCGCTATATTTGCATAAAATTACAAATCGGCATGAGCAAACAAATCAAAATAAGGAACAGCACGGCGGAGTTTCTGATTTTCCAAGCAGAGGGAAAAGAAGACGGCATCCAGGTCGTTTACAAAGACGAAACCATTTGGTGTACGCAAAAGGCGATGGCAGCCTTGTTTGACGTGGACAGAAGCGTCATCACCAAGCACTTGAAAAACATCTTTGAACTCAACGAACTCAACCAAGATTCAGTATGTGCAATTTTTGCACATACTGCTGAAGACGGCAAGTCTTATAATACCCAATTCTACAATCTCGACGCCATCATCTCTGTGGGATATCGTGTCAATTCATTGAGAGCCACGCAATTCAGGCAGTGGTGTACCTATGTGCTTCGGCAGTTCACCATACGAGGTTATGTCATCGACAAGAAACGTATGGAAAACGGGGTTCATCCAAGACCGCCTTTTCCAATCCGACTTCGACAAGTTCGCCTCCGAACACCTCTTGCCGCTTGACGACATCAAGGAGATTGAAGAGTCAAACGATTAGAAGCCGATTTTTCTTTTCAACTCATTTTGATAATCAACGAGTTATGAGAAAAAAGTACAGATTTTTGTTGGCGGTTGCAACGAAAAAAACAGGGGAAAAACGGTCAAATTCTAATGAAGAAAACAGATAAAATTGCAATATATTGAAACTTTTTTGTACCTTTGCGGCATGGAAAGAAAGATCATCACATTCGGCAACCATTTCAAGTCATTTATCGATTCAGTGGATGATAGTGTCAGACGAAAGATTGATTATGTGTTGGATATGCTGAAAACCCTGAAACGCATCAACTCCAAATTTGTGAAACTCATAAAGGATGGTGTTTACGAATTGAGGGTGGAATGGGATGGAAACATTTACCGGGTGTTCTTCATTTTCGACGAAGGGAACATTGTCGTGCTGTTCAACGGATTCCAGAAAAAGACAAGGAAAACGCCACAGTCAGAAATAGAAAAAGCATTGAAAATCAAGGAGGAGTATTATGAATACAAGCGAAAACATGATTCAAAGTTATGACGAGGTACTCGATACAAAGTATGGTGCGGTAGGTACAGAGGAAAGAGAGGAGTTCCGCAAGGAAGCCTATGCTTTCTATATGGGTCAGGTAATCCGCGAGGCTCGAAAGGAGGAAAAAATCACCCAAACAGAACTCGGAAAGCGCATTGGTGCCAACAAAAGTTACATTTCAAGAATCGAAAACGGGCTTATCGACCCGACCATTTCCACTTTATACAGCATCATCAGTGCTTTGGGGCTGAGAATTGAAATTGTGAAGCCGTTGGGATAGAAAAACCACCAAAAGCCCTCAACCATTTTCTCACTCGACAAGCGCAGAAATCGGGTCAAAATCGGCCTTGTTTTTGAGATTGGAGCGGTATTTCATCACCGTGTTTTCGCTCAGGCCGAGCAGGTCGGCCTCTTCCTTGATGCGGAAGCCGAGAAACGACAAAATGACAAGATGCGTCTCCGTCTTATTGAGGTCGGGATAGGCCGATTTCATCTTCCCAATGCCTTGTGGATAGGCCGCCTCGAAAGCCTCCATGATGCGCTGCAAGCGGTCTTTCTGCCCCGATTGGTAAATCGCCAAAACCTGTTGGTTGAGCATCTCCTTCTGCTGGGCGGTGATTTGCTCCAACTCCGTTTGCAGTTGTCGTTGCGCCTCGCGGAGACGACGGGTTTCGTTTTCTTTGTTGCGCCTATAAAAATAGACAAAGACGAACAACATTAGCATACCGAACAACAGCAAGGCCAATAGCCAATATAGCCTTCTGCTTTTCTGTTGATGCAGCGTTTCCTGTTGTTGGAGCTCCTCTTGCTTTTCAAATTCCTCCTGCACTTTCACCATGTCTTTCATGTGCTTTTCGGGATGCTCCATGGCCTGCATCATATCGGCATAGGCAACAGCCTTTTTCTCGTCGCCCAACGCCTTGCATGCCTCATAAAGATGAACATACAACATGTAGTTTTCAAAAAACCTGTCATTGGCTTTGGCCACTTCAATGGCCTGTTCACCATAGAAAATGCAGGAATCGTACTGCTGCTTAATATAATATGTGTCAGAGAGTTCATCAAGCAACAACTGCTTGACATAACCATAGCCATAATCCGATGTGTCGGTCAAACACGCAAAGCCCGCGTTGATTTCTTCAATGGCTTTGTCAAGAAAACCTTGGCGTTCCTCTTCCGAAGCATAGCAATTCCCGCTTACCCGATAATTGTAATAACTGGCAATGCTATGATGCGTTTGCGCAATATCATCGGCATAGCCTAAGGCCTCGGCTTCGAGCAGCGCTTTTTGGAAATAGACCAAACAGCTATCAAATTCCTGAGTGAGAAGATAAGAGAAAGCCAAAGAAGTCGCAGAACTCTCGCGGTTATAATGGTCGCCCATTTTGGCGAAATAGGCATCCGCGAGTCTCAATGGGGGGATGGCCTCAGCAAAGTAAACCGATGAGGTATAAGTCATGCCGAGTTCAAGATAGATGAAATACTTGAGATTGTCGATCACCGTCTGCTCATCGGTAGGTTTCGGTGATAATTCAACCAAACGCTTGTCCACATGACGGCATGCTTCGATGCTCTTCTGAGCTTGCAACATGGATTCGAGTGCGATCTGTTTCGGCATCTGCATATTGGCCGACTTGTTTGCCATGAGCCAATAGGTCCAAGCCTCGTGGTACTTGTCGTCGCTTCCAATAAACTGGTTACAAGCCACTTGAGACAACGAATCGAGCTCTGCACCAAACCTTTTTTTGTTATTGATAAGCAAAGCACGCAACAAGGAATAATGTGCCTGTTCCTTATCTGAAAGAACACTAACATTCAAAGTATCGAGAATTTGCATAGCGTCATCGGGTTTTTGCTTCAAGAAGCATTCCACACGATAGAGCATGTCCTCCTCGGGCGGTGGAGGCGTTTCGCGCTTGGAGCAAGCAGCCACCAACACGACAAAAAGCAAAAGCCATATAAAAAACATGCGTTTCATGGCTGCAAAGGTAGCATTTTTTGCGACGCCAGCAAAAAAAGGCCAGCCACTTTGTTGTCTGTCAAGAAGGGAAATCAAGGCAAAATCGGCCAACACTTCAATCCAAATCCAACAAATAGGAGCAGTATTTCCCCAACAAATGACTTATGGGCAGTTCGCCTTTCCGATAACGCTCGGCATCCAAAGAAATCAGGCGTTCCCTGACTTTTGTATGCCCGTCGAGAACCGCAGTGAGATAATAGCCTCCCGCTTCCTCGCTGATGGCTATGTCACTGAAACGCGACACAATGTCATCCCTTTCGCCTCCATAATTGATGGAATAGGAAGGCCGCTTTGCTCCGGGATTGTCTTCGATAAGGATATGCTTTTCCAACAAGTCCTGAATGTCGCGAATGGCCGTGTCTTTCGAGCATTTGCCCAAATTCGCCCATGTTTTTGAGGTGATTTTGGCCTCGTAACCATCGAGGAAAAGGTTCAGTGTGTTGGTTTGGCGCTCTGTCAGTGGGACACTGGCAAAACGCATCCAGAAGAAACTTTTGTTGAGCACTGTGCTCACCGTGGCCGAAGCCTCACGGATAGCCGCCAACAAGGTCTTCAGGTACCAAACGACCCATTCAGTGATGTCGCCGTCGCCGTGCTGCACCCGCTCCAGAATGTCGTAATAATGGTTCTTGTCGCGGTTGAGTTCCGACGAAATGTTGTAGAATCGGAAACGGCTGTTGTCGCCTCGGGCAAGGTACATATCGCCAAGGATACGTGCCAACCTGCCGTTGCCATCCTCGAAAGGGTGAATGGAAACGAACCACAAATGGACGATGGCAGAACGGATGACTGGAGAGATGGGCTTGTCGGCATTGAACCAGTCGATGAACTTGCGCATCTCCTCCTCCACTCGGTCGGGCGATGGGGCCACGTAATGCACCCGCTCACGCCCCCAAAGACCCGAAACGACGTGCTCCTCGTGGGTGCGGTATTGTCCAACCTCGATGGGTACGCCCTCGCTGAATCCCGAAGGGAAGAACGCCGACTGCCAGCCGCAGAGTTTCTCCTTCGTCAAAGGCTGATCGTAGTTCTCCATTGCATCAAGCATCACCGCCACCACACCTTCCACATAATGCGACGAAGGGACAAACTTCGCGTTTTCAATCCCCAAACGGCGGGCAATGGACGATCGAACCTCATCAATATTGAGCCTTATTCCTTCTATTTCAGAGGAATAGACCACATCGCGGGTAAGGTTCTCGGCCACCGCCTTCAATTGGCTATCGAAGCCCAAACCGCTCAAGCGGCCAAGCAGTTTGCCTTGTTCCCGACAAACCTCGTCCAAAAGCAATGCAACTTTTTCCGCCGACCATCGGAAATCCGTCCAGTTCTCGTGTTCGTGTAAATACATAGTACAATAGTTTCTGCGGCATTATCCATCCAATATCGTCGCAAATTTTGCGACAAAAATACGAATAAAACGACGCAAAAAAGAAAAACCAACAAAAAAGTACAGATTTTTCTCAGTCCAAAAGCGCAGAAATCAAGTCAAAATCAGCCTTTTTTCTGAGGTTGGAACGGTATTTCATCACCGTGTTTTCGCTCAGGCCGAGGAGGTCGGCTTCTTCCTTCGCGCGGAACTGGAGGAAGGACAATATGACGAGATTCAACTCTGTCTTGCTGAGGTTTGGCCAGGCCGACTTCATCTTTTCGATGCCCTTGGGATAGGCCGATTCAAAGGCTTCCATGATGCGCTGCAAGCGGTCTTTCTGACCCGATTGGTAAATCGCCATCACTTGCTGTTGCAGCATGTCACGCTGCTGCGCGGTGAGATGCTCCAACTCCGCTTGCAGTTGTCGTTGCACCTCGCGAAGTTTCAGCGTTTCCAATTCCTTGTTCTTGCGGTAGCGCAACGCCGTCCAAAGCACCGCCATCAGCCCAATGACCAACAAGGCTATCCACAAATAGAGGCGGTAACGCTTCAGCTGCTGCTCGCTTTCCAAACGCTGGATTTCCAACTGCTTATCGTATTCTTCCTTCACCTCGGCCACTGCTTTTTGTTCCGCACCATAGTCGGGATTGGCACTCAACAATTTATCGGCATAAACGGCGGCATTGGCCTCATCGCCCAAGGCTTTGAATGAACCGTAAAGGAGCTTGTAAAGGGAGGTGAGGTCATTGCCCCTTGGGGTCATTTCCTCTACCATCAAACCATAGTGAATGCAAGAGTCGTATTGCTGCGAACTGTAATAGGCTCTTGAAATATCTTCGGTCAAGTCTAACTGATATTTATTCGCCATCAGGCCGCTCATCGAGCGCGAAATCTCCAATCCCCGCTGGCTTTCCGCAATGGCCAGATGAAGCAATTCCTTTCCTTCTTCTTCATTTTCATAATGTTGTGTTTCGAAGCAATAGAGATAGTATGTGGTCAATGCACTATGAAAATAAGAGATCTCAGCAGTGTCACCAATTGTTTCGGCAGACTGCAGGCCAATTCGGTAATACATCAGGCAACTGTCGTATTCGCCGAGAATCAAATAGGATGTTCCCAAAGGGAAAGCGGTGATTGTTCGGAGACGATGCATCTGCTTTTCAGCATAAAAGCAGTCTGCCTGTTTGAGGTGGTCTATACCTTCGCGAGGGTATCCCAATTGAGAGTACGCCATTCCAAGCCGCTGATGGATGGCATATTTCAGTCGGTCGATTTCGTTCTGCTCGTCGGTGGGCTTGAGCGAAAAACGCACAAAACGCTCATCGACATGCTTGCATTGCTCGATACTTTTCAGGGCCTTCAAACGATAGTCGAGCATATGTTGCTCGCCCAAATTTTTCACCTTAGCCATACGCGACAAAATCCAATAAGTCATGGATTCGAAATACTTGTCCTTTCCACCAACAAACTGCTTTTCAGCTATTTGCATCAGCGAATCGAAGTCATCGTATTTGCTGAAGCCGTCGTTCACTTTGGCCCTCAGCAGGCAATAATGCGCCCGTTCCTTCTCCGAAAGCACAGAAACATCCAACGTGTCGAGAATCCGACTTGCGCTGTCGAGATTGGTTTGGTAGAAACATTCCACGCGATAGAGCATGTCCTCCTCGGGAGGTGGTTCAGCAGGATGGCGACTGCAAGAAAACATTGCAACGAAAGCCAAAACTATGATATGTCGATGGATTTTCATTGGAAATACATTCAAAACTTCACATAATGCTCCAATAGCGGATTCACTTCGCCTTCGTCCTTCAACACGGTTCGCAGCTGCTCCCAATTCTTGATCATCCCTCGTTTCTCGCGCTGGTTGAAAATGCGCTTCACCTGCTCGTAATTGAGGTAGGGATGGTGTACCAAAGCCTTGAAATCAGCGCGGTTGATGTCGATTTTGCGCGTTTCAACCTCACCTATATTAATATACGGCTGTATCGTGGCGAAACGCGCCGAGTCCATGCCCTTCACGTCGCGGAGTTGCTCCTTGTCGATGAAGCCGCCCAACCTGTCGCGGAACTCGATGATGCGCAAAGCCATGAATGGCCCGATTTGCGGCAGTTCCACCAAAGTAGTCGAATCAACAGTGTTCAGGTCGACAATGGGAATGGGCTTCTTTTCGGGCTTGGGCTTTTCCTCAAATTGCTGATTCTCTTGCTTTTTCTCCAAAGCCTTGTTGCTCGTACCTCGCGAAATCTCAGGCAGCACAATAAACGGCTCCAACTGCGCGAAATCCTCCTCGCTGATCGTGTAGAGTTTGGCAAGGTCGTTTTTCGAGTAGAACTTTCCACCTTTGGCCTGATAGTTCATAATATTGCGTATCTGCCTGTCAGTCAAGCCAATTTGCTTCCATTCGTCTTCGGTCAAGGTGTTGGGATTGAAGGGAAAAGGATGCAATTTGGCCACTTCGGGAGTCGATTCTGCCTTTTTGCTTTGCTGCTCCTCAATGGCTTGCTGCCGCAAGGCCAACAAGGAATCCAGATTGTGTAACGAAGCCTCGCTCAGCGACTTGCGCCCAGGTCGAAAAATGCAGGCCAAAACCAAAAGGAAGATGACCGCCATTATCGAAACGATAGCGACGCGCTCTCCCTTACTGAACGACAACAATTTGCGCAACGAATCCATATCCGTCACTTAATCAGTCCGCTGACAAAGATGAAGGCGATGGCCACAGGAGCCAAGTATCTGATAATGAAGAAAAAGATTTTCTTAAGTGACGACTTCAACGTGCCCTCATTCGACACCTCATCAAAAAACTTCTGCTTGCCCAACTTCCAGCCCACAAAGATGACAATCAGCAATCCGCCGAAAGGCAACAGAATGTTGGAGGAAACGAAGTCCATCAGGTCAAAAACAGTCTTGCCTCCAATGGCAAAAGGCGTGTGTTCCATCAAGCTCAATGAGGCGAAAGCACCAAGGAAAAGCGTGGCGCCACAAGCCAAGACAGTAGCTTTCTTTCTGTTGAGGTGCAACTCCTCGGAAAGGAAGGCCACGATGACTTCAAGCAGCGAAATCGTGGAAGTCAGTGCGGCGATGGCTAACAACACGAAGAAGATGATGCAGAAGACATATCCTCCCGCCATCTGGTTGAAAATCATTGGTATCGTATTGAACACCAACCCCATGCCTGCCGTCGGACGGATGCCAAACGAGAAAGCCGCAGGGAAAATGACGATTCCCGCCAGCACTGCAACCAAAGTGTCGGCAAATATCACGGAAAAGGCCGTGGAAGTCAGGTTGTCAGTTTTTTTCACGTATGAACCGTATGTGATGAGTACACCCATGCCGAGGCTCAACGAGAAGAAACTTTGTCCCAAAGCATCAATGAGCACTTCACCCGTAATCTTCGAAAAATCAATCTTAAAGAGGAAAGCCAAACCATCGTGGGCACCCGGCAGAGTGGCGGAACGAATGCCAAGGATGATAAGGATGAACAAGAGCAGCGGCATCAGGATTTTTGAGTATTTCTCAATGCCGTTTTGCACGCCTCGGAAGACCACATACCCCGTCAGGAAGATGAACATGGCCTGCAATATCACATTGAGCCAACCCAAGTTGTGGAAATCGGCAAAGTCTTGCTGCATAGCGG
>Ga0326511_10003675_pt1 | contig 12337 bp, 16 predicted proteins | sample 0_2496_0518_D_FD_203701 | JGI IMG/M metagenome (GOLD analysis project Ga0326511, IMG submission 203701) | Bovine rumen microbial communities from UC Davis, California, United States - 0_2496_0518 | ecosystem: Host-associated > Mammals > Digestive system > Stomach > Rumen | place: USA...
TTGATGATTTATCTGATGATGAAGTATATTTATTAGATTTAGAATCAAGAGTTGGAGAACTTTCAGATGAAGAAGCCGCACAAGCTTTAAGTACTGCTAAATCAAATGAAGATTTTTTCAAGAAACAAATTGAAGGAATTCGTAAAGAGTATAAAGAAAGAGAAGATTTACAAGCTCAGCAAGAAAAAGCTCAAATAGAACAGGAATAGCAGCAAGCTTTTGAAGAATACCAAGCTCAAGTAGTGGATGCTATTAACGGATTTAATTCTATCGGTAATTTCGATTTAAACTTTGAAGACGCTGATAGAGAAGAATTAGCTGAGTTTATGTTATCAAGAGATCAGGCTGGAAAGAATTATTTGTTTGAAGCTTTACAAGATCCCGCAACTTTAACTAGAGCTGCTTGGTTCATTTTAAATGGTGAAGATGCTTTCAATAATATTTCCGACTATTTTGCACAGTAGATAAAATTGGTATCTGAAAACCAATATAAGAAGGGTTTGGAAGATGGAAAGAAAGGAGTACAAACTAGACCTACCGTAGTAATAGATAATTCTAATAAAAATAATAACAACAAACCTGTCTATCGTTCTTATAAAAGTATAAATGATTTAGACGATGACGATTAATGATATTATAATATGAAAATAGCTAGTTTTGTTTCTAACATCCCTACTATGGGAGATACTCGTACTTATGAAGATTTCTATAAGTACTTAGGTGTTAAACCACAACGTCTTGGTATCGTATCAAGAATGTACACTGATTTAACAGCTTCTTTCTTAACCGAATCTCTTAAAAATGTATTCTATACAGATGTTAAAGGTGGTGGAAATAAATACCAATCTTTAAATGCTTTCCAATACGATTTTGATATTGAAACTAACTACATCAAGAGAATTGAATTTGCAGCAGTACCTGAAGGTGATGGTGCAGGTGGTACAGAAATCGTAATGGCTTTCAGAGAAAGATATTATGAAAAGTATGATATCTTCAAGATTGAAAACTCTGGTCAGCAATGTATGGTTGTAGCTCGTCCAGTTCGTAAAGGTGACAACTATTGGGAGTGTGTAGTAAGATTAGTTGATAACAACTATGATACAATTCTTGATGTAACAGCTTGTCAACCTGGTGATAAGACAAGATGGATTACAGCTAACATGCCTGAAATGCACGAAGAAGGTTATACTAAGTGGCAATCTAACGTTGAAAAACACAGAGGTTACATCCAAACTCACCGTTTCGATGCTGACTATTCTGAAAGATATGCTGCTTTAGAAAATGTATTTATTAAAGTTGCTGAAGGTAAAGATCAAGGTTCTATGACAGAAACTATCTATAAGATGGATACTGTTCAGAAGACTCTTCTTAACACCTTCCTAGAAGGACGTAACAACGCTCTCTTATTCTCTAAGGGTAACGTTGATGAAAACGGTAAAGCAACTATCGTTGATCCACAAACTAACAGACCTATTTATATTTCTGACGGTCTTATTCCACAGGTAGAAGCTTTTGCTAGTAAATATGCTTACAATAAGCTTACTATCAATGTATTAAGAACAGCTATTCAGTGCTTAAATGAAAAAGCTAGAAATGCTACTGGTAACAAGTATATGTTTATTTGTAACGAAGCATTCTACTATCAATTAGGTGACTTACTTGATACATACTTAGCACAATATCATACTGATGGTACATATCTATGGTCTATGAAGGCTAATGGTTATGTAGAAGTTGGTGCTAAAGGATTTGACACTTATAGATGGATGGGTAATGAAATCACATTTAAAGTTGATAGAACATTCTCAAGAGAATTTGGTTATGATAAAGGTTATGCAATTGCAATTGACTTAACCGGTGATAAGACAAGTTCACAACCACCTATTGGCTTGTTCACTCTTAAAGGTGGTGATATGATGCAATCATTCATCAAGGGTGTTGGTGGATTAACAGGTTTAGAGTCTGGTGAAGTTTCTACTCCTGTTGCAGGTGCAAAACGTATTATGTGGGGTTATAGCTCATTAGCTTTATTCAATCCTTACAAGTCTTACGTTTTAAAGGAAGTGTAATTTAATTAATTTATACTTTGATTATAGATAATGTTGATAGGGTTTCTAGATTATTTTAGACCCCTATCAATATATTTTAATATTTTTATGTTAATGAATAATATGGCTAATACTAAATAGGAAATTGATTTATCAAATAAGATAGTACTTAAAAGTGTAAGAGGTAAGGTTGGTATTGTTATTAAGATGCAACCTTGTAAAGATCCTAAAACAGGCAACTGGCCTGAATGTGTTAAGAGAGTAGACTCTAACGGAAATATGGTTCTTTCTGAAAAAGAGTTGAACGATCCAAATAGAGACTATTTTATTAGAGAAGATGCAGTAATTAATGTTGTAGATGGTATGACTTTTGATTTAGATAATGTTGGTGACCGTTTTAAGTGGGAAGCAATTAAGAATAATCCTTTTATTGCACCTGACTATTATTCTAAGGATAGTAAAGGTAATTCTCTAATTAATGGAGATATGAGACCTTATGGTGTAAAGGAACTTTATAATAAAGAAACTAGACGGTATGGAACAGCTGAAATGTATGTTGTTAGACCTGGTGTTGAAGCAACTAGAAGAGTTTCTCGTAAGAAGCTAAAGCATGATGCTGAATCATATATTTATAATGACGAAAGAGGTCCAGAGGGAAGAATTCTTAGAGCTAAATTACTTGGTCACAGAATGGATAATATGCCTGATGCTGATGTAACAGATTATCTATTACAAGTAGCAGACCAAGATCCAGAGAAAATTATTAGTCTTTATACTGGAGGCGATACCTCTATTAGATTACTGTTTGTAGAGGCTAGAGATAAACATGTAATTATGTATAAAAATAAAGTTTATACATATGCAGATAATGTGATTTTAGGAGCTACCGATGAAGCTGCCATATTATATTTAAAAGACCCTAAACACGCCGGAATTTATAAATTAATTAAACAAGATACTTTCCCAGGCTTAGATTTAGATCCCGAACCATCAGTTATAGATAATAATATTAACGACGAAGATTCGGATAAAAAGGGTAAAAAAGATAAAAAATAATTTCACAACTTATAAATATTTTTTAAATAAGTGAGTGCAAAAGAAATTTACGAAGACGTATTAATAGAAATTAATAAAGACCATTCTTCAAATATTCTTTTAGAAGATTTTAATTATTTTGCTAATAAAGCTATAAATAATTATATTAATAAGAAGTATAATATTTATGATGTAAATCAACAATCAACTGATGATTTACGTGTACTTAAAGCTACTGCAATGTTAAAACCAGTAAAGGTTACTGATTATTCAGGATTAAGTTTAGCAAGCGGAGCTAATTACGAAATAATTATGCCTAGTGATTATTTACATCTTCTAAACTGTATTTGTATATATAAAGTAAAGAAAACATATAAATGTTATAACGCTGGAGATACTTGGAGATCTCCTGCTAAGCGTTTAACAGCAGATATGTACTCACAAGTTCTTGACAATTTCTGGAATAAACCTACATATAAAAATCCTTATTATTATATTCATAATATTAATATCAGTAGGGACTCTAGTACAACGGTAGGAGGAACAACAACAGTTACTAAAGCTTCTAACCCTACTAATCCTTATAACAACGTAACCAAAAAAGGAACCGATATAAGTAGTTTATTGTCTTCAGAAACTCTAGGAGCTATTTCTCAAGCTTTTGGTAATGATGGAAAGGGTAAGCCTATAGTATAGGGTACCGGAGGTCCTGAATCTATTATGTTAAATAATGGTACTAGTATTTAGGAAGCATCACTACGAGAGAAAGGTGCAGAAATACGTTATGGAAACCGTTCTGAAGTAAGAATTGAAATTAGATATGGAACTGATGATAGTGTATTTGAATTAACTGACGTTTATATTGATTATCTAAAAGCTCCATAGCACATACGTCTTACACAAAAACAACTTGATACAACTGAGGATACATCACAATTATTAGAATTTCCTGATTATGTTTGTCAAGAGATAATAAATGAGTTGGTACATCTTATTATGGAGAATCAAGAAAATCAAAGACTCCAAACTCATCCAGTAGTTAGTTAGTCTATTGCAAATCCAGCTCAACAATAGACCCCAGATGCGGCGGGTTAGACTGCTTAATTAAATTTTTAATAAATTATGTTTAGTTTTACAACACAAACTGTTTACAATCAAATTAGCACTACAGGTGCACATAAAAACTTAATAGATAATAGTGGTGAAGGTAAAGTTCCTTCTTTAAGAATTGGCAACACAAGATTTGATGCTGCTACTATTACATCTATTCAGATTAAAGCTCCTTCAGCTGAACAATTAGGTTCAGTTACTTTCGATATGAACGATGTTATTCCTACAGAAGGAGAAACAACAGGACGTATTGCTCTTTACTTAGGACTTACAATGGGAAGTCAAGATTCTTTCTATTCTAATGCATTAGTATATAAAGGAAAACCTTTCTATGTAGAATTCCCTGTAAAAGCTACTGATACTGCTGATGTAGTTGCAAAGAGAGTTAAGGCTATTGCTGATAAATTTATTCTTTTCCAAACTGGCGAAAAAGAAAAGATTCTTGATGTAACATTCGAAGCAGCTTCTGGTACTCCTGCAGCTTCTGGTACTCCTGCTGTTCTTTATGCAGATGTTGATGAATACAATGCTGCTAAGGGAACATCATTAACAGCAGAAGAATTTGCTGCATTAGATAAAGCTGATAAGATTAAAACTCCTGCTGTTCCAGCTACAAATGCTACTTCAGCTACTGGTAAAGTAACATTTGCTTGTGTTAATGGTTATCAAATCATTAAGAAAGCAGAACTTCAATCTTATGATCCTGAAGCTTATACTATTGACTGCTGCGCAGATCAAGGTGACTTCGTAACAATTAAAACAGGTGTTCCTGTAATTTATAAGGTTGTTAACGGTGAAATTAAGACTAAGGATGGTGAAGGTAAACAATACTTCTTAGACGAAGCAGGTACTGAAACAGAACTTGGTGCAAATCAAATTGCTATTCTTCCAGGTCTTGAAGCATTTGGTGATTATAACTGGATTATCCACAACTTAAGACTTCCAACTGCTGCAAATACTGGATTCTGGGCTCCTGCAAAACAAGCTGGAGAACTTCCAGTTGTTGGTCAAGTTTATACTCAATTCATCATCACTATGTGTGTTGATAGAGATGGTATAGCTGGAACAGTTGTAGGTGATAGAGCAACTTCTGTAACTACTCATGTTCTTTATGTAGCTGGTGATTATAACACAGCTTCTACTCCTGCTAATACAGTTTATACAAAACTTAATGCTCTTAAGGGTAGTGCTATTGCTACAACAGCTGACACTAAGTTAGCTAATCCTTATGGAACAAGTTTAGACTTAGTTGATTAATTTTAATTTATAATCTTTAAAGCTAGACCGGACCTTACAATGGTCTAGTCTAGCTTATTTTTTTTATTATGGCTTGGACATCAATTGAAAGACTTGCTGATGCAGTATTTAATGACGTAGTATCTGGTTTAAGAGGTTATCACTAGAATATGTCTATGTCTAAAGAACAATTACAAGAAGAAATTGTTCAAATGAGATTAGCAGTCATAAAAGAATATATGTTAAAAGGAATACTACCTATAGATGATCTAGTCATGGCTATAAATTGTGTTCCGGTAGATTGCGAAACTTTAGATAAATGTAAATGTAGAGGAACTGTATGTGGTACTCCTACATCACACTTTTAGATACCTTAGGTATTACTAGATTATGGATTAGGAAATTCTATAAAATATTTAGGAACTTCTGATAAAGAACATCCATTTTTAGTATATACTCATAGTGTCGATAAAATTAAATCTCTTTAGAAATATCGTAAAAGAGGTAAAAATAGACCTTGGGTTTTTATTGATGTAACTCCTAATCAAAATGGATTACTAGATTGTTATATATTTGAAGCACCATTAATCAAATAGATATCTATTGTAGCAATATTTAAAGATCCAAGACAATTAGAAGAATTTCAATGTAATTGTGATGAGGCAAATACTCAAGACAGAGTTACATAGATGGATAATAATTTAAGTTTTTTAGATATAGTTATTAAGGATAGACTTACTCAATAGAAGTTAAGATATTATAGACAATATGCAGCACCTATCCTACCTAATGATTAGAAATACGCAGCTGGATAATTATGCAAAACTTTCATTACGTTAATGTACTTCTAGATTAGTTGTACGGAATAAATTTGGATGATGCTGATATGGAAGAAATAGGATTATTAGCTTGGGAATCTATTGGAAATAAAGTTAGAAAACTTTATAAATATACTACTCTTATAGATCCTTCAGATAATTCTATAACCCTTCCCTGTAATGCGTTAGATATAAACGGCGATAGTTGTGTAGAACTTGTTACAACTCCTTACGAAGAATGGAATACTGTTACTAATAAAACAGACTTAGGAGATTTATCTACAGCTGAAGCTGAATAGTATATAGAGGCTTCTAAAATATATCAAGGACCTTACTATTTATCTGGTAAAGTATTAAAATATGAATAGGTTAAAGATAAATTATATTTTACTCATAATTATGGTAGAGTAAATATTCTTTATAAAGGAGTAATTTTTGATGAAGAAGGTCTTCCAGAAATAACAGATAAAGAAGCTGTTGCTATAGCTACATACATTGCTTATGTAAAAGCTTTTAAAGAAGGATTAAAAACTAATAATGGCGACAAATTAAAAATGTCTCAAATATTAGAAGCTCGCTGGCATAAACAATGTGATTAGGCTAGAGTAAAACAATTATCCCAAAATGACTTTAATTAGATTTTAGAAGTTAGTTCTTCTTGGGATCGTAAAAGATTTAGTTTTGGATATAAACCATTAAGATAATATGAAACACATGGCTTTAGGATGGGCCTGTAATTTAAACGATATATTTGTAAGGTTTCCATATGAAAAATGTAAATCTTTAATAAAGAAATATACTACAAAGATTAAATAGCGTTAGTTGGTTAAAAAAGTATTTAGAGAAGGAGTTCAACAAATACTTGATGATATAATTGAAAATAACGTTACATTTAAAATTCAAGGTGTAGGTTATTAGGGAGGAGAAATTCATATGGAAGCCATTACTGGTTCAGAATTTGAAAAAGTAAGAGGACACGGAAAATTTAAAAAGGTAGATTTTCTAGAATCATTATTTACTGGATATTAGATGTATTTGTATATACATGGAAAATCAGACAATTTTTTACATAGAAAAAAATATCCTATTTATATAAATAAGCATCTAAGAGATAAACTTACTAAATATACTAATGAAGGAAAGGTTTATTGTTAAATGAAAATAACGAAAGTTAATGATTATGTTGATTCAGTGCATGAAAAATTTCCAGAATTAACTAGAGAAGAAGTAAAAAGAATTTTAGTTTATGGATGGAAAATGATACTTTAGTATGTAAGAGCGGGTAATGATGTCTCGATGATTACTAACAAAGAATTTATGTTTATAGGTATAATTCCTTCTAGCGGATTATCAGTGTTTAAAACATATTGCTATAAACTTTCTAAGCGAATTGCTTATATGTTTTAGAGAACAAAATCTAAATGGGATGGATATTATTACTTTACTAGATCTGAATCATAGTATTTAGACTATTTATCATAGAATAAAAAGAAATATAAAGTATTTAAAGATGTATTTCTTTTTAAATTGTTAGAAGAACTTAAAATAAAAGAATCCTATGCTCCGTATATTTTCAGATTAAAGGAATAGCGGACTAATTGGATGACAAAATATTATAAAGAAATAAAAACTGAAAATGCCGAACTTATAATCGTTCGAGATCCTTTACAGATGAAAGATATTCTTACATCTGAAAATAAATTTAAATATATACAATAGTAATATGGAACAAGCTACTAATTAGTTTACCAAAGGTTTATAGCTCGATACTCATCCTATGGTATAGAGTAATGATACTCTAACAGACTGTTTGAATGGTACTTTAATTACTATGAATGGAAATGAGGTTATACTACAGAACGATATGGGTAATAGGAGAGTAGATAAAGCTTTTCTTCCACCTGGATATGAACCTGTAGGTATGAAAGAATATGGTGGGATTATTTATGTGGCTTCATATAATCCTATTACTAATAAATCTTAGATAGGAAGTTTTCCATCTCCATAGAAAAAATTAAGTAGTAATACAAAAGGTGTTGGAGATATTTTTGATTTTAATGGTTTTACTTCTGGATATAGTAATACTGAAAGAGATGCTAATCTTGGATTAAATGTTTTGAAATCAGATTCTTTTTTAATTCCACTTACTAAAGACATTTAGCTTAGAGCTGGAGATAAATTTGCTGTCTATGCTAATGGATTATCTGAATTACAAAACTATATAACTAATTATAATAATACTTCCGGAAATAAAGCATATTCTCCTAAAAATAGAAAATACACACTACAATTAGGAGTACTTAATTCTTAGAATGAATTTGTAGATATTACTAAAACTTTATGTAGATGGAAAAATAATCAAATAGTAAATTATGGTTCAGAAGTATCTGAAATTTATAAATTCAATGACGGATACTTTATATCTGATACTTTTACTAATTCATTTTTTGAAGAAACTATTGCAGATGCTAAACTTATAAAGGAGCGTCAAAAAATAGCTGCAAATACATATGCCTATAAGTTAGTTGGACCACTATATTTAAAAATTATAATGAATCATATAGAAAATTTTAATTATAATATATATGGTACATATAATGGAAGTACAGCTACTTTATGGATAGAAGGTTACTTAACTTATAATTGTCCTGATGGTGCTACTAATGCTTCTGGAGAATATAATTCTAATGAAAATTATGCTACTTTCGCTGAAGGTACTCCAAATAATAGTTTTGGATTTGATATGAGTTCTAATGGAAGTTATACTTTATCTAGTATTCAAAAAGAGAAAAGTGTTTATAATCCAAGTACTAATACCTATACAGTAAAAATAGTTAAAAAATATATAGGTGTAAAAGCAGCAAGTGGAACAATATTCGAATATGTATTAGGTGTTAAAGCAGATGTAGAAGACTCTGGAGTATATTTAAGAGGATTATCAGTTAAAGGTTCAATTGATTTATCTTTACTTGGTAGTGGACAATTAAAATTTAATGGCTGGAGATTTAGTAATAAATTAAGTGATTAGACTTCAATATTAACATTTGCATTTAACGCTTATCCTGAATATGGAAAAGCATTTTCAAATCTTAGATTTAGATTCCATAAACTTAATGATGATTATTCTGGAGACATATATTATCCAAAATAGGGATTAGATGGATTACCTATATATAATGGTAAATAGACACTAACCTTTAGCTGGCCAGATGTTGGATTAAAACCTAAAACAACCTATATTGTATATGCTACATATAATATATATGATAATAAATCCAATACATATGGAGCCAATATGAATATATAGGAGACATACACTAGATGGTTCTTAACAACAGAATTATTTAATGAATTTTATATTGGTTCTTCTGGTGTATCTGACTTTTGTAAATAGGATAATCCGTCTAGTTTTTATGATAAAATGGTTATTCATTTTTCAAGTAACCAAAGTATTAAAAATACTAGTAGAGAAACTGTAGAAATGCATGGTAAATTAATTTAGGATTATGATGCTAACATAAGTTATATATGCTAGCATACTAATGAAGTAAATATAGTTACAGATCCTGAATTAAGTATAGATGATGTAGATAAATATCCAGAATATGTTTATATATCGGATGATAAAAAGAAAAAAGTACAAATAAGAAATGTTTCTCTATCTACTTTAGGATCTGTAGAAGAACCTACTAGTGAAGGAAATATTAACGGATATTATCAATATAGTAATTCTTTAAGAGGACAACTTTTAGAAATTGAAGGAAGAGATTTAGCTCCTATACAAGGTATAAATCCTAGAGATGCTTTAAATAAGGAAAAATTGTTGGAAACATCTATACAATTTTCTGGAAAACTTATATCAGGTAAAATAAAATATTACGATGTATTTAAAGCTGTAGGAGAAACTATTTCTAATGTTACCAATGCTTTTGACAAATTTGAAAAAATATTAGATACAGCACACGTAGCTCCTTCTGGAGGACACTATGGTGGGGTTATAACGGATTTTGATTATCATGGAGGTGGTGGAACTAATGACCACTATATAGAAGTAGCAATAAATTAGACTACGGATTCTAAAGATCTTCCATCAGATCATGATTTACCTGCAGGTTGGTATGAAATACAAAATGATTGGTATGATGGAACCACCTCTTGGAATATTAGCGAACACATAGATAAAATTTTCCCATATTTTAATGAGTGTGTTAATGATACCGATATAACATTTTTATATTTCTTCTGTCCTGGTAACAAATTTGTTCCATCTGAAAGTACTAGACAAGATGCTACTGGAAAAAATGGAGCAGTATTTACAAGAGTTTGGTGGAAAATGCCTAGTGGAGAATGGGCTTGTTTCAAAAGCTTATATAAGAAAAGTACCAGTGCAAATTCTTTTGCTGATTTCATTAGATCTCAATTAGGTAATAAGGATATTGTATATTGTATGTACGAATCGTATAATGGAAATAGTTTTATATATTCAGCTAAAGAAAATTATATATACTATGATAGATATAATATACCTTTAATATTTACAATAAGTTATGAACTACAAAGAGGAGAATCTCCTAGTAGTATAGTGCATACTGGAAGTTCTTGTGGTAATTTAAGTTTCACCGTAACTAATGATCCTAAATTTCCTGCAGACACCTTCCAAATCGACTTAATTTCTTCTGAAAAATTCTATGATAATATACATTCAGTTGATAATGAAAGTGTATCTAATGTATATTTAGGAAATGGAACTAGAGAAGATTCTATGGGTAGAGCATTAAATCCTAACTATATATATTATTTAGAACCTACTACTAATAAATTAGTTAGAGTAGATAGAACAGATTTCTATGTAGATGCAGTTAATAAAACCAGAAATGATGGAGCAAATAGATTATTATATAATACAAACAGAAAAGGAACTGTAGAAGATAAATGTCAAGTAGCTGGAGCTGACGACACCTACACTGTACTTGTGTATAATTCATTAAATGTAGTAAATCCTATATGACGAATTTCAGTAAAAAGTTTGAAGTATATGTTAATACTCTCAGACAAAAAGGAAATTTAGCCTATGAATATAATCCATTATTTAACTATTAGACAGACTCTGATTTATACTTAATTGATAATAAATATATTGTTCCAGCTGGTAAAGCTATTAACACTAAAAATGGAGAAATTCTAAATAGAAAAAATAGTAACTGGATTGATAAAAGAGGTAGAATAATTTCCAATGAAAATATCATTGTAGCAGAATCTGGAAGTATTTGGGCTAAAGCTGGTTCATTAATAGATATGGATACAGATTAGTTAAATTTCGATTTAGATCATCCAGTAGATATCGAAGTTTAGCCGTCTTATGATGGTTCTGTTAATCTTATTCTAAACGATGATAAAAATATACCTAGATTAATAAACTCCAGATTTTCTGTTAGAGAGAAAGATACCTACGAAATAGTAGATAGAATTGGAGAAAATGATACTAATATCTATAATTCAAAAACATTTGATAAAGATACTTCCTTATATTTCCAATATGAGTATAATCCAATTATTACTTATATGGGATTTGTGAAAGGTGTATTACCTGTAGGTTAGTATTGTTTTTATTTTACATATTGTGATGCTGATGATAATGAATCAGACATAATAGCTGAAACTGGATTAGTTCCTGTATTTATAGGTAATGATTGTGATCCTCGCTCTATGGATGGAGGAATAAAAAATCAAATGACCAACAAAGGAATCCAGTTAAAACTTAGTAATATTGATAAATCTTATAACTATTTAAAAATATATTATGTTAGATACTTTGCTGATTATTAGCAAAATAGAGTATATGAATGTAAGAAAATTATAAAAAGATTTCCTATAAATTCTAGTGTATTATACTTACAAGTAAGTGGTTATGAAGAAGTTGAGGAAATGGATGCAAATATGTTAAACATATCTAGGTTTAATCCTAATAATGTTTTAACTTAGGCTCAATGTAAAAATATGCTATTCTTTGGAAACATTGTTAAAAATACAGATAATTACAGAGAGTTATCTGATATTGCATTAAGAATTGTTCCTCAATTAAACGTTGTT
>Ga0326511_10003677_pt1 | contig 12334 bp, 11 predicted proteins | sample 0_2496_0518_D_FD_203701 | JGI IMG/M metagenome (GOLD analysis project Ga0326511, IMG submission 203701) | Bovine rumen microbial communities from UC Davis, California, United States - 0_2496_0518 | ecosystem: Host-associated > Mammals > Digestive system > Stomach > Rumen | place: USA...
GACGTTTCTTCTGTTTCCTGTTCATGCTCAGGCATAACATCTCTCCTTTCTTAAAGAGAAAATTCAGGACTGTGCAGCATTAGCAGCCGCATTCTGATATTGAATCTCCTGTGCATTGACAGCGTCCTCGTCTTCGAGCGGATGGCATAATCTGAATGTGCCATCCGGCTGACCGATACGCGCCTTGACGTTATCAGAAAGACATAATTTGACAAGTCTGACAGCCTGTTCCCGAAGTGTTTTATCCAGAATCGGTGCAGCAACTTCGACACGATGCATAGTATTTCGAGTCATGAAATCAGCAGAACTGAGATAGACTTTTCTTCTGTGTTCTGTACCGGCGATATAAATTCTGCTGTGTTCGAGATAACGACCGACAATGCTGACAATGCGGATATTATCTGTATAATCTTCGACATGCGGTTTCAGACAGCAGATGCCTCTGACAACCAGTTCAATCTTGACACCGGCACGGGAGGCTTCGGCGAGTTTATCCATAATCTGTTTATCGCTGATGGAATTGACTTTTGCGGCAAAATAGGCTTCTTCGCCGTTCTGAGCGTGTTGAATTTCTTCTTCGATCATTTCTATAATTTTAGATTTCAGGCATAACGGAGCAACAAGAAGCTGTTTTGTCTGTCTGACGAGGGTATCTGTCGAGAGGGCATCGAACACATGACGGGCATCTTCAGCGATTTCAGGATTTGCCGTCATCAGAGATAAATCCGTATAGATTCTGGAAGTTTTTTCGTTATAATTTCCTGTTCCGATCTGAACGAAATTTTCAAAGCCATTTTCAGTTTTTCTTGTAATTAATAATAATTTCGAGTGAACTTTCATATTATGCGGGCCGTAAATCACAGTACATCCGGCATCAAGTAGGCGTTCTGCCCATGAGATATTATTTTCCTCATCGAATCTGGCTCTTAATTCGACCAGAACAAGCACATCTTTGCCATTTTCAGCAGCCTGACAGAGCGAATCAATCACACGGCTGTTAGAAGCGAGTCTGTAGAGAGTAATCTTGATTGAAGCAACATCCGGATCAATCGCAGCTTCATCAAGCAGTCTCAGAAACGGCGAAATAGATTCATAAGGATAAGACAATAAAATATCATGCTCTGCAATCTGTGACATCATATCTTTTCTGTGATGCATAATATCCGGTCTGGGCTGGGGCTTCTGGGGCGGGAATTTGAGTTCCGGAGCGGGATTGAATTCACCCAGCTGATAAACAAAAGAAAGATCTAAAGGCGTTTGTTCCAAGAATAACTGCTTTTTAGAGAGTTTTAATTTTTTGAGCAGATATTCCATAGCATCTGCATCAAGCATACTGTTCATCTGGAGCCGAACGGCTTCGCGCTTATTTCTTGCACGGATCAGTTCTTTCATAGTATCGCGGAAATCATTTTCTTCATCCGGAGCAGAACTTTCAAAACTGAATGCTCCGTTTCTGGTGACACGGATGACAGCAGCATCCAGAACTTTATCATTTTTGAAAATCTGAGGCGCAAAATGCAGAATCAGATCTTCCAGCAGAATAAATCTTCCTGTTCTGCCCAGTCTGATAATCCTGTCAGAAATACCTGCCGGAACAATGCCCATTCTGACACCGGATTTTGATGCAAGATGTACAGCAATATAAATCGCCTTGTTTTTCAGGAACGGGAATGGCTGTCGTTTATCCAGTACAATCGGCGATAACAGCATTTTGACTTCTCTCTTGAAATACTGTTCCAGATAGATTCTTTCTTCCGGCGAGGCATCTGAGAACGCCACATGTACAATACCATAGCTGCTGAGCTTATCCATTGTATTGAAATAGGCTCTGTCCTTACGGGGCAGGAGCATCTTGATTTCATTCAGCATTGCTTTGAGCTGTTCTTTCGGCTTCATGCCGGAGCGGGAATCTTTTTTCTTTTTTCCGGACTCGGCTTCGCGCCGGTCGAGCATTGTCCCGACACGCACCTGCATGAATTCATCCAGATTGCTTTGATAAATCGCTGAAAAACTGAGCTGTTCCAGTAAGGGCACACTGGGATTTTCAGCTTCTTCGAGCACACGTTCATTGAATTTTATCCATGAGAGTTCACGATTCATGTAATACGGCTGAATCATAAGTAATTACCTCCGTTTTTTATTTCAGATTCATATCAGTTTTATTATAGCACAAAATTTTTAAAAATGGAATAGCTTTTACTGAATTTTTTTATTTTTCTGATAAAAAAAGCCTCTGTGCGGTACACACAGAGGCGAAAAAGCAATTTTTCAGACTACAGTCTGCAAATCAGATACTAATTTGATACCGGCTTTTGTCAGGATTTCAGCGGCTTTTTTCTCATCATCCACATGCATGACGATATAAGCATCTTTTCCGATCACAGTAATGCAGGCATAGAGATAATCAATATTGACCTGTGCTTCGGCAAGCAGTTTTGTCACGGCACTGAGTCCGCCGGGGGCATCATTCATAGCCACGCACAGTACTTTTGTGATTGTTGACATAAAGCCTTTTGCTTTCAGAGCAGTCTGAGCCTTATCGCAGTCGCTGACGATCATGCGGACGATACCGAAATCTTTCGTATCTGCCAGAGACATGGCACGAATATCAATACCAGTTTCTTTGAGTTCCTCGGTCACTTTCACAAGCTGACCAGGTTTGTTCTCCATGAAAATAGAGAGTTGATTTGCTGTCATAAAAATTCCTCCTTTAATTAAAAAATAAAATATGATAATTAAAATTCATAGCCGAGTCTGAAAGCCTTTTTATTTAATTCCACAAATTTCGGCTTGACTGTCTGTTCCAGAGCATCAATCCACTTGTCATATTCAATATGAAAATGCTTTGCCAGCTGACCCATCAGAACAATATTGACTGCTTTGGAAGAGCCTGCTTCTTCAGCGAGAGTAAGAGCATCCATTGCTTCGATCTGAACCCCTTTTGCAGTCAGTTCATCAAGAATATTTTCCGGATATTCAGCCGCTCCTGTAATAACAGGCATCGGATCAATTCTCTGCGTATTTGTAATAATCACACCGCCCTTTTTCAGCAGATGAGCATATCTTGCAGCTTCGATTCTCTCGAAAGAAATAATATAATCCGCTTCACCGGACTGTACTACCGGAGAATAAACTTTATCGCCATATCTGACATAAGTGATCACAGAACCGCCGCGCTGACTCATGCCATGAACTTCTGAAACTTTAATATCATAGCCTTCATTGACGAGCACACGTCCTAAGAGTTTGCTTGCAAGCAAAGAACCCTGTCCGCCGACTCCGGCAATGACAATGCCTTTTGTATTCATGAAAAATTTCCTCCTGATAAGATTAATTAAAAATATATTTTTCTGCCGATTCGACTGCATTTCTCACACAGTCATCACAGGAACAAAGCATAGTACCTGTTTCGATGCCTTTCAGATCTTTACAGATTGATGCACCGCATTTCTGAGTAAAATCCTGATGAATCTGTTTTGCTGTACTTAACACAGGTCTGCCCTGAAACTGTTTCAGACCGAGAAGCATTTCTGCTCCGCAGAGAGCACCGCAGGTAGCTTCCATACAGCCCATACCTGCACCGAATGCCGCACCCATCTGCCGGAGTTGTTCTTCTGATAAATCGAGTTCATCAGCGAATGCGAGCAGAACCGCCTGACAGCAGTTATTGCCGTTATGCTTGTAATTTACAGCGAGTTCTTTTTTATCTGTCATAAAACTTCTTCTTTCCTGATTAGTAAATTTCTGAATTTCTGTCTATTTTGTGGGGTATCGGGAATATGCAGAAACAAATCATTATTTTTGTTTCCTGCAAAATAGAACCAGAGTTCATGATTTCCGGTTTTGCTGACGATTTTTTGAGGATGTTTATCTAAAATACCGTACCAGCCGTCATTTGTGATATAGCCCATTGCAGAGACTGCACAAGCAGTTATCATCAGAATATAGCCGATACAAGAGATTATATGCCATAAGTCGTTTGTTTTCAGATAGCTGACTATCACTATCATTTCACAAAAAATGCCGACTGCACAGAGAATATAATAAAATCTGCCGTGCCGGAGATGAAATTTCAGAATGCCGGATTGTTTCGCTTTTCTGTAAACCGGAATGATATTGATAAGCATATTGATCAAGAATGCAATCCCTATCAGAAATGGAAGAATCAGGCAAATACTATCCAATGTCATAAAACCGCCCCCTTCCGGACAGATTTCAGTTATTCTCCGTCATGAATCGCATCGAACGGACAGAGCTGTTCACAAACTCCGCATCCAACGCAGAGAGTATTATCAATACCAGCCTTGCCGTCAGCATCGATATGAACAGACGGACAACCGAGTTTCATACAGCGTTTACAGCTTCTGCACTTATCTTTATCAACTACGACAGGCTTTTTCGGCTTGACGTATTTTAATAATACGCATGGACGGCGGGAAATAATCACAGACGGTTCATTGACAGCTAATTCTTCTTTGACTGCCTTTTCACATTCATCAAGATTATAAGGATCAACAACTCTCACTCTGTTGATACCCAGTGCATGACAGAGAGCCTCTAAATCAATCTTAGTCGCCGGATCGCCCTTGATATTATATCCTGTTGTCGGATTCTGCTGATGACCTGTCATGCCTGTGATAGAATTATCTAAAATAATCACAGTCGAATTAGAACCGTTATAAGCAATATTCGCAAGGCCTGTCATACCGGAATGCATAAAAGTCGAATCGCCGATGACTGCAACGGATTTATTTTCCGTCTCGCCTTTGGATGCCTTGTTATAGCCATGCAGTCCGGAAATAGAAGCACCCATACAAAGAGTAGAATCCAGAGCACATAACGGAGCCGCAGAACCCAGAGTATAGCATCCGATGTCGCCAAGAACTGTAATTTTATTTTTAGATAATACATAGAACATTCCACGATGAGGACATCCGGAGCACATCACAGGCGGACGCATCGGAACAGCAGTATCCGGAGTAACCGTTTCTTTTGCAGGAAGTCCGAATGCGGCGGCGATACTTTTCTGAGAGTATTCTCCGAGAGGTGTGAATAATTCTTTGCCGATCACATTCACACCGATATTTTTGCAGTGACTTTCGATAATGCCGTCTAATTCTTCGACAACATAGAGCTTATCGACTTTCTGAGCGAATGCTTTGATCTTCTGTACCGGAAGCGGATTCACCATGCCTAATTTCAGAATGCTGACAGCATCGCCGAATACTTCTTTGACATACTGATAACATGCACCGGAAGTAATAATACCGATCTGAGTTCCGCCGATTTCGATTCTGTTGATTTCAGCAGTTTCGGCATATTCTGTTAATTTTCTGGTACGTTCTTCCACAACCGGATGACGCTTGATCGCATTGGCAGGAGCCATAATATATTTTGCCGGATTTTTCTCATAAGCAGGACATTCCGGAACGATACGATCTTCAAGCTCTACAACGCTCTGAGCATGTGCAATTCTGGTACACATCCGGAGCAGACAGGGAGTATCGAATTTTTCAGAGATTTCAAAAGCGAGTTTTGCAAATTCTTTACATTCAGAAGAATCAGAAGGCTCTAACATAGGCACTTTTGCACCGATGGCATAATGACGGGAATCCTGTTCGTTTTGAGAAGAATGCATTCCGGGGTCATCAGCGACACAGACAACAAGACCTCCGGTCACACCGGTATAAGATAATGTAAACAGCGGATCAGCGGCAACATTCAGACCTACATGCTTCATGGCACAGGCTGTGCGGACTCCTCTCAGAGATGCTCCGAATGCGGCTTCCATAGCGACTTTTTCATTAGGTGCCCACTCGCAGTAGATGTCATCATAAGTAGCGGCGAATTCTGTAATTTCAGTGCTTGGTGTACCAGGGTAGCTGGAAACTACCTGTACACCGGCTTCATATAATCCACGGGCAACAGCGGCATTGCCGATCAGTAATTCTTTCATATAATAAAAATCCTCCAAAAATAATTAATCTTCACTTTCGTTTCTCTTGTCAATAATGCGTCTTGCCTTGCCTTCATAACGCTGAATAGATTTCGGAGCAACAAGAGTCACTTTCGCTTGAATTCCCAGAACGGTCTTGAGCTTATCAGCGGCTTCTTTCCGGAGAGCTTCGAGATTTTCCAGTTTTTCGAGCAGAGATTCATCAATGATTTCGATTCTGACTTCGAGATAATCTGTATAATTTTTTCTTGTCAGGATTAATTCATAATGCGGTGAAATGCCTTCGATATTAGCCATAACGCTTTCGATCTGAGACGGGAAGACATTCACACCACGGATTTTAAGCATATCATCACTTCGACCCTGAACTTTTTCCATACGGGCATGAGTCCGACCGCATTTACATTTTTCATAATGAATTCTGGTAATATCTTTTGTTCTGTAGCGGAGTAACGGAATTCCCTCTTTCGTGAGAGTAGTTACAACGAGTTCGCCTTTTTCGCCTTTGGGGAGGACTTCACCGGTATCGCTGTTGATGACTTCCGGCAGAAAATGATCTTCAGCAAAATGCAGACCGCATCTATATTCGCATTCGCCGGAGACTCCGGGACCCATTAATTCGCTCATACCGTAGTTATCTGTAGAGAATAAGCCGAAGCCTTTTTCGATCTTGTCTCTTAAAGCGTCTGTACAGCCTTCTGAACCGAACAGGCCGATTCTTAATTTTAATTCATCGTTAGAGATTCCCATTTCATGAGCGACTTCACTCATATACATGGCATAAGACGGCGTACTGATCAGAACGCTTGTCTGGAAATCTTTCAGAATCATAGCTTGTTTCTGAGTATTGCCTGAAGAAATCGGAATCACCGCACAGCCGAGTTTTTCCAGTCCGTAATGCAGTCCGAGAGCACCTGTAAATAATCCATAGCCGAATGAAATCTGTGCAATATCGTTATCATTGACACCGACAGCCGCACAGAGACGAGCGACACAGTCACTCCAGTTATTCAGATCATTTCTGGTATAGCCCACGACAGTAGGTTTTCCGGTCGTACCACTGGAGGCATGAATTCTGACAATTTCTTTCATAGGTTTAGCAAACAGGCCATAGGGATAATTATCACGAATATCTGTCTTAGTCGTATAGGGAATATACTGAATATCTGATAATGTCTTGATTTTATCGGCAGTTACACCGGCTTCTTTCAGCCGCTTATGATAAAAAGGCACATTATCCATGCAGTACTGTACCTGATGTTTCAGGCGTTCGAGCTGTAATTTTTCGATATCCTGACGGGACATAGTTTCAATGTCTTTCTGGAAGAACATGGAACGTTTCACTCACTTTCTTTGATTTTAATACTTTTGTGCAGAAAACATAGTTTTTCGATAGATGTGATCGAATAAGCTTAGCATTTTGCATGATTATTTTTATTATATCACATTTTTAGTTTTCTGTCAAGTTTTTAAACAACAGACAGTCACGCTTTATTCTGACAGAAAATCTGTAAAAAAAAAGCCGTGACTATACAGCAAAAATCTCACATTTCCAGACGGAGTCTTTGATATTTATGAATAAAAAGCAAAAGAAAAATAAATAAATATGCAACAAATTGTACAGAAGTCTTGACATATCAGCAAAAATATGCTATACTGAAAAATATTGGAAGTGAAACATAACACGGCAGGAAAGGGGTTGTTTTTTGTAATGAAAATACATGATTGGGGTAAATTCAATATCGTATATGAAAATAACAAAACATACCTGATTTATAAAATCAAAAAAAATCAGATACTGGATTATGACCAGATTGAACGTCTGAGAACTGAAAGATACAGGAATATTTTTATTTCAGGTAAATTTTCAAACCCTGACGGTTCTATCCGTGCCAGTTATGACATCACCGGAATGACTGCATTATCTGAGTACTTGAAAACAGGTCTGAAACAATCGGAATATTTTAAAATAATTAGAGAAATTCAGAATATTATTTCTTTTTGCAATACTTCCAGCGTATCAAATGATAATCTGATATGCCGTCCGGAATATATTTATTATCATAATACAGAAAAAAAAGTGATGATGGCATATGTCCCTCTGACAGATCCGCATTATCGTTGTGACAATGTCCCGCAGTGTCTGCTGGAAATAGATAAAATTGCTGAAAAACATATTGCAATAGAAAATCCTCAGAGTATGAATGAGTACAAAGAATATCTCAAACCGTTTAAAAACTCTCTAAAAGCACACTTTTCGCCGGAGGGTCTGCTTCATAAATTAAATACAATAGAGGAAGAAGCAAACCGGAATGAGAAGCATGAATGGCCTCCTCTTCCGGAAACGCCACAGCCTCCAGTGCCGCCGATTACTGATACAAGTGTATATCTGGAAGAAAATATCTCCGGCAGACGGTATCATATTGAAAATAATAATTTTACTATCGGCAGAGAAGCATCCAGCCTGACGATTCCAAATGGAGAAATATCCAGCAATCATGCCATAATCTCTAGGTTACAGAATCAATATTATCTTCGTGATACAGAATCTCTGAACGGAACTTATCTGAATAATAAACGACTTTCACCACAACAGGATTATCCGCTTTCTGACGGAGATCATATCTGTTTCCATAAATCAGAATATATATTCCATCTTCCTGTGAAACAAAGCGGTGCTACTGTACCAGCAAACCGCGGTGCTACCGTACCGGCAACTCATCGCGTTCAGGAAGGCAGTCACGGTCAGACGGTCAAAGTTGCCGACCGGAATCGTGCTTTGCAGTCAAAACAAGAAATATTCTGTGCGTATCTGAAAAAAGAACAGGACGGCAGTATTACCGGAATTACAAGTTTTCCGGCTGTCATTTCAAATATCGTGTTTCTGAAGTCTCCCTATTCTGTCACAAACTGCGGAGATACAGCTTTGATCGTAGCAGACAAGCAGATAAACAAAGACGAAACTATGGAAATCTTTTCGGGCTGTTCTTTATGTATCAATGGCGAAAATTATATATTCTATGAAGAAAACGATCGCGGGTGATACAGCATGTTTTATTATAACTATGTAACATCTGTCGGACAGAAACAAATCAATCAGGATGCCTTGCTGATCCGGAAAGCCCGTTTCCGGAACAGTGAAATCCTGCTTTCTGCCGTCTGTGACGGAATCGGCGGTTTGTCCGGCGGAGAAATCGCAAGTGCTTTTGTCATTTCTGGACTGGCTGACTGGTTCAAAACCGAGTTTGCCCAGATGAAAAAACAGAAAGCATCTGTTCTGGAAATTCGACAGAATCTTGATACCATCCTGCATGAAATGAATGATGCTCTGAATCAGTCGCATGAAATGGGAACTACACTGACAGGCTTCATTCTTGATTCCGGTACTGAAAAAATGCTGATTGTTCATGCAGGAGATACAAGACTTTATCAGATTTTCTCAGATCATATCTGCATGGTCACAGAAGACCATTCTGTTGTGGCAGAAGAACTGCGTCAGGGACTCCTGACTGAAGAACAGGCAAGACAGGATTCCCGTCAGAATCAGATCACAAATTGTATCGGTGCTGGTGAAACAAGCCGGAATTATGATTATATTATACGCAAACCTGAAAAAAATTGTATCTATCTGCTTTGTTCGGACGGATTCCGGAAACTGATTTCCAAAGATGAAATTTTTCGTTTTCTCTCGCCGGATGAGAACGGCAGTGCCCAGAAAATTCAGGAAAATTTACAAACTCTTCTGAATCTGAATCTTTCCCGAGGAGAACAGGATAATATTACTGCTGTAGCGGTCAGTTACAGATAAGGAGAAAAAGCAATGGGTCTGGAACAGTATAAAATCATCGGAGAACCAATACAAGGCGGAACTTCTCGTGTCTATAAAGCAAAAGACCGGAATGCAGCAGGTGCTCTCAGGGCTCTCAAAGCCGTAAATATGAAATTTTATCAAGATGCTGTCAATGAAGTCAATCTGATAGGCCATCTTTATAAAGAAGATACTTCCAATGCGTTTTTTCCTAATATTATCACGACTTTTCTGGAAAACGGCCAGTTCTATATTGTCGAGGACTATCTTGACGGGATTGATCTCAATGAATGGCTCAAAGAACATGGTACAATGCAGAAAAAACAGTTTCTGGAAGCTGCAAAGCAAATCTGTGCATTTATGAAATTTTTCTATGAAAAAACCGGGCAGGTTTACAGCGATATGAAGCCAAAAAATGTCATGGTGCTGGAAGCCAGTGCTACGCTGACAGATAACAGCAGAGGCATGAAATTAAAATTTATTGATTTCGGTGCAGCTGTTCGGGTAAACGGAGCACCCCAGAGCTATACTGAAGAATATGCCGCACCTGAACAGTATCATACAGGGAATCTTGATCCAAGAACTGATATTTTCAATATGGGTGCTACTTTTTTTCATATGATTGAAGGAAGAATGCCCGACCCGATCGTTGACAGCAAAAATCAGCAGAAATCCAGTACAGAACGCTTTCGCTTCGGCAAGCATGTTAATTTTGAAATCCGGCGTTTGATTGAAAAATGTGTCTGTGATGCTCCTGCCGATCGCTATCAGAATTATGATGAACTGTACAGAGATCTTTGCAGAATTGAAAATAATTCTGGTCTTCGCCTGATCATGCTGTTTTTTCTGCTTTCTCTGGTATGCTTTGCTGGTGCAGGTTTCTCCGGCTATATGGCAGATACTGTAAGCCGTCAGGATGATCAGAATCAATATGATGAAAGTCTGCTTCGGGGAGATTATGCAGCTGCTTTGCAGATTGATCATACTAATCAGAATAATATTTATCAGAATCTGATAGATCATTTCACCAGTGATGAAAAAATCGACAGCAATGAAAATAATTTTATTATCAACGAAATCAAGACACAAGCCTATCTTTCTGAAAATGATCCTGATTACGGCATGATCATGTATTATATTGGCAATGCCTACTGGCTGTATTATTTCCCATTTTCGGACGGAGAACCTGATGAACTTGAACTGGAACAGAGCAGAATCAATGCTTCTTTTGAATGGCTGGAAAAAGCTGTACAGGATGATAATTTCCGGAACAGTTATCCTGATTTATATCATCGTGCAGAAATTTTCTATCATATTGGCAAATTCTATACTGAAATTGACCGCCGAGAACGTGACGGCACGGATGATAATGCATTTTATCAAGAAATATGGGAAAATATCATTGATATGACAGATTATATCAATGATGCCAATGAAGTAACCAGTGCGCGTGTATGTCAGACACTGCTGACACTGATTTCCCGCTACTCTGCAAAATTCAAACAGAATCAGCTGACTTTTGAAAAACAAAAAGCGATTCTGGATGCAGTACAGCAAAAAGTGTATGACACATCCGGAAAAATTACATATCAAAATAATTATTCTGTAGAGATTGCTCAGAATTTTGATCTGAATGCCGTAGAACTCAAACTGACAATGCTTTACGCTGAGTAAGAAAGGCTGATGAGAATGAATGTAGAATTCTGGCAGACGGCAGTACATGTGTTTCTGGCTGCCGGCATTGTATTTCTGATTCTTACGATTATATATTCTGTAAAATTCCGGCTGATTTCAATTCTGCAATCAGAATGGAACAGCAGAAAACCACAGACAGATCTTCCTGTATCTGTAACGCCGATGAATAACAGAACAGTAAAATCTGCTGACTTTCCTGAAAGGCAGGTACAGTCTGCCGATACAATTCCATGCAGACGTGTCCCGCAGGCAGGCAATACAATTCCCGCTTACCGGAAACAACTTGATGAAAATCTTTCCGATGATGAATTTGTTATAGAAGATGATATTATGATCATTCATGCCGATCCCAGCCGGATTTCTTTCCGGACTGAAAGAAATGGAGCAATCTTATGAACAAGAAATTATTCAGAAAAATCATTGCTTTTTTATCTGCATTTTCATTTGCAGCTGCCTCTAATTACGGAGTATTTTCAGAAATTGCTGAATCTGGTATTCTGCACGTTTCAGCAGAAAGTGATATTTTTCCTGAGAAATTGGACGAAACTCCGGAAGAAGATAATATTCTGCCCGAAGAAACCACTACCACAACGGAAACCTCAACTACAACAGAGACTATTAATGCAATACAGGAAACAACAACGACCACTTTCTCTGAAACAACAACGACCACTGCATCTCTGTCTTCTGAAACGACAACAACAACTACTACAACATTCATACAGCCTGTACATCAGTTTCAAAAAACTCTTCTCGTTCCGACAGATACTGAACAGTTATACGAAAAAGACCGACTTTTCTCTGAACTTATCAATGCGGTCAGCGGTGCACTGCATTCTGATTCTTTTTCTGTTTATGAAGAAAATAATAATCTT
>Ga0326511_10003678_pt1 | contig 12334 bp, 26 predicted proteins | sample 0_2496_0518_D_FD_203701 | JGI IMG/M metagenome (GOLD analysis project Ga0326511, IMG submission 203701) | Bovine rumen microbial communities from UC Davis, California, United States - 0_2496_0518 | ecosystem: Host-associated > Mammals > Digestive system > Stomach > Rumen | place: USA...
TGCCTCTATGAGACCGCCTTGTGCATGGCCTTGGAAATCCTTCATGTTCGATTCGGTTTTGGGCATAAGAGAGGTATGGAATTTATGAGGGCGTGGAATCTGAAGACAGAATGTCTGACAGACAAGACAGTGAAGTGGAAAGAGTATGTCGAAGCGATCAGAGATGAGATGAAAATTGATGTGCCGACGGAATGGATGAGGAGGGAGAAGAAGATATGGGGAAGTACACAATGATAGACCCTGGACTCTTTCCTGTGGGACTGAGGGAGGTTGTCACGATGCCTATTCACTCCAGCAAGGAAGATTATCAGCCTCATTTTGATAAGCTGGAGACACAGGAGCTGGAGATGGCGTTGAAGATCCTGATGCAGGAATATCCAGGGTCCCAGATGGAGAGGAAGAATCGTATCAGGGCAGAGATAAACAGGAGGAATCGAAGGAAACGTGACTACGGCTTCGAGAAGGCCGTTCTGCCACGCCGTAAGTGTTGGGCCGAGGATTTTACCAGGCTGTGGTTAGAAGCGTGTCAGAGCGTAAAGGAGGGGCTCTCATGAGCATATATGCAGGAATGAAGATGAAAGTTATTAACGGACTTGGAAGCCATGATAAATCTGCCAGCATGAGCACGGGTGACATTGTGACGGTGAGAGCGGTCTATCCAAGGGTCGTGCTGGTAGAAAGGCCATATCACGGTGGAACGAGCGAGATGATGCGAGAGTGCTTTCAGTTGAGGAATATTCATAAGTATTTGAGGAGGGTAATATGATGATCAAGAAGCCTGGGAATTTCTTCGTCGGAATTCTATGCGGAATCATGCTTTATCAGACCATCATGAATAACGGGAGCTATATATTCGCCGGAGCATACGCTTTTTTCGCAGCCATAAACATATTGATCGGGATTTTAGGATAGAGAGGAAAGAAAATGACTACAGTAATAGCTTTCGTTGGAGGCATGATGGTTGGCGGAATGTTCGGCCTGCTGATGGCTGCCGTATTAATGGCAAGCAGGGAGGAAGATGAATGATTCAGTTGCAACAAGGCGATTGTCTGGAACTGATGAAAGATATCCCCGATGGAAGCATAGATATGATTTTGTGCGATTTGCCATACGGAACAAGTGCTTGCAAGTGGGACGCAGTTATCCCTTTTGATTTATTGTGGAGCCAATATATACGGATTAGCAACCCGAATACAGCAATCGTGTTGTTTGGTAGAGAACCCTTTACGTCTACGATGATTATGTCAAATATAAAGATGTATCGACAGAAACTTACATGGTTAAAAACGCGCCCGACAAACGTGTTTAATGCAAAAAAACAGTTCATGAATTGGACAGAAGATATAACTGTATTTTATCGAAAACTACCAACTTTCAATCCACAATTTTGGGACGATGGAACAGAAGTTAAGCGGAAGATTCAGCATTTAAATACTGACAGAAGTAAGGGTACATTAGGACAAACAGGAGAACGTGAAGGATTTGTTTCGGTGTGGGGTGGAAATCATCGGTATCCTAAATCAGTGCTAGAATTTTCAAATGTGCATCATGGCTCAGAGTTGTTTCACCCAACTCAAAAACCAGTTGAATTGTTAGAATATTTGATAAAAACCTACACCAACGAAGGTGATACAGTCCTCGATAATTGTATGGGAAGTGGCAGTACAGGAGTGGCTTGCGTGAACCTGAATCGTAACTTTATCGGGATGGAGCTTAAAGAAGAATATTTTGACATAGCACAAGAGCGGATTCACAAAGCACAAACAGAGCCTAAACAAATGACATTGTTTGAGGAGGAAGATGAATGAATGTTTTAACAAAAACAACAGTTACTTTTCAGATTCCCAATGACCATAAACAGCTAGACATTTTCATCAAAAAAAATGATATGAGCGAATGGAAAGAGTGTGTTGCAAGCAATTATGTATCGTATTCACGAAGTCAAAATGTGGTTGTCTGCTTTCCTGATGAGTATATGGAGGAAGATGAATGAGTGATTTAATTAATAGACAAGACGCAATTAACGCTTTTAAGCCTGACCACCCTGTTGATTGGTATACGACAATGATTGTCGATGTATTAGAAAATTTGCCATCCGCAGAGTTAGATCCGTGTAGTTTTTGTAAACACAATGATGATTGCGGATATATGTCGGCGTATTGTCCTGCGGAAAGGAAAGAAGAATGAATGATTTAATTTACCGTCAGGATGCGATAGACACCGTGATGAAACACGGTAAGAGAATTCCGACTTACGTCATAATGTGCAAGGACGCTCTGAAAAAACTACCATCCGCAGAGCCAGAAATCGAAGAAAAACTATATCAATATAAATGCTACATCACCGACAATGAAGGTTTGCAACATGAAGTCATACATATAGACGATATAAGGAGAGTGACAGGATGAGTGATTTAATCAGCAGAGGAAAAGCAATAGAGGATTTACAAAATGGAGACCCATCGGAAATATATGAGATTGAGGATATTAAGTATTGGCTTAATTCTTTACCATCAGCAGAGCCACAAATCATACGGTGTAAGGATTGCAAGCATTACGGATGTGTCCTATATTCCGGTACTCAATTTGAATACGGCGAATGCTTTGGTCATGAAGAATCAGATTACACTTTTGAAGTGAAACCTGATGATTTTTGTAGCAGAGCAGAAAGGAGAACCGATGAATGAATGTAGTGGTGGCAATATTCTGCTTGGTGTGGGTTGTTTATTGGATTTGGGAAATAAAGAGGTGAACAGGAATGAGATTAATTAAAGGACGGTCATTTTATAAAGAACCTTGGTACAACAGTTATCGGTGTATGATGAGCCGATGCTATAGGCCTAAAGACGCAAGTTATAAATACTATGGGGGAAGAGGAATAGCGGTTTGCGATGAGTGGCACAATATTCTGAATTTTGAGATGTGGGTGAAAGAAAACCCATATTTCAAAGGGGCAACGCTTGACAGAATAGATAGCAACGAAAATTATTCTCCAGATAACTGTCGATGGGCAACAATGTTTGAACAGGACAAAAATCGAAGAAACAGTGTTTTGATTGAGTGGAATGGGGAAACTCATAATATTACGGAATGGTCAGAGATAACAGGATTAAATAGAAGCACTCTAAATAATCGTTATTGGAGAGGTGACAGAGGGGACAGATTGTTTGAAGGGGTGAGGTATAAATGTCACGCTTAATTGATGCGGATAAACTATGTGAAGATTTGTTGGATAGGTGGAGTATTGCTGATACAAGAAAAGAAGAGTTGATAAGAAGAGTGATGGCAGATATTGTTACTCCGATTATTGCGAGTCAACCATCAGCAGAACCACCACTTATACGATGTAAAGACTGCCGATGGTGGACAAAGCACGATACCACGCTTCAAGGCAAATGCGGATTACATAATCTCAATCCAATGCCTGATTGGTATTGTGCGAGTGGGGAGGTAGGGGTTGATATAAAAGATGGATTTACCAAATGGGTAAAAAGCGTTGCTGATAGTTATAGAAGCTAGCAGGGGGTGGAAGAATGAACAATCAACGGATAACAATCGACTTCAAGAACTTCAAGTATACATGCGAAAATGGTGCATTGATCAGTTTTAATATTCCCGATACAGCAACCGAGGATGACTTAAAGGGATTCAGAGAGATGGTAGATGTGGTTCTTAAGAGGACATACAAGCTGAAGGAGGTGGAAGAATGACAAAGAATGATGTTGTGCAATTCACAGAAAATCATAAGTGGCGCGGATGCCTTGGGATCATAGACGAGGACAAAGGCGAAGGACATCCGAGAAGATACATGATAGGTGTTCCGATCCCTGATAGTGGAACGGCATACATCTATGATGATGGGTCTAGCATTGAATACATTGGTAAGGCATTGTTAGTGGAGAGTGAAGAATGACACAATACAAATTCAATACATTCAAGTATTTCAAATATACATGCGAAAATGGTGCATTGATCAGTTTTAATATTCCCGATACAGCAACCGAGGATGACTTAAAGGGATTCAGAGAGATGGTAGATGTGGTTCTTAAGAGGACATACAAGCTGAAGGAGGTGGAAGAATGAATTTTATAAAGGCAATGCCGCCAAAAATGATGAAAGACAGAATCGGTGTATATTCCGGCGGATCTCGAACCGGATGGCACGCTGACATGGATCGGTGTTGGATAGACAATGACGCTAATGTCTGCGTCTGCTCCAGGCTAATCAGAACAAAATTTGGAACCGTGGAACATGTCACCATCAGTAAAGGAACCGGGACAAATGACGGAACTGGTGAAGTTACCTGGTCTCAAAAGATGCAGATCAAAAATGAGTTATTCGGAGAAAACCGGTTCGCCATCGAGGTATTCCCAAAGCAGAAGAATCTTGTCGATGTATGTGATGTTTATCACTTGTGGGTCTTTGACAAGAAAATCGAAATGCCTTTCGGGATAGCTCCGAAAGAATACCAGAAGTCAATCAACCGAGGATACAGCATCAATGAAGCAGAGCTGGGAATCATGAAAAAAGATTACATTAGGACAGAAAAGATATGAGAGGTGAGCGGTTTTAGTAGAGGCTGGAAAGAAAGAATTTGAGGAGGACTAAATGGCAAAATACATAATTGAATTTGAAGATGAACCTAGCATGAGAGAGGACGGAGTAAATTATTATACTTGCAAATCTGCTCGTTGGTATAATCTAGGAGATACAATTATCAATAGGCTCGAACCATACACCGAACCTGACCGAGAAGCTATTGCGGGCGAGGTGTGGGAGTTTGCAAAAAAGATAGGTTCATTCAATGGTCTATCAAAGCACGAACTTGATGAATGTTTTGGACATACCACAATTCAAGGAGTCATGACAACCTATGATACCTACCAAGAAGCCAAAGCCAAATACGAAGCATGGAAAAAGCAGAAGGACGAAATCCGTGTTGGTGATGAAGTGGAATTATATGAGGGTGCCAAAGGCCTGGTATATATTGTTGGCGAAGAGATGCTTGAGGGTGCTTACTTAAACTGTAATGGGTTGGTTTCGTTTTGTTGGAAAAAGAAAGATTGCAGGAAGACAGGTAAGCATTTCGATGATATTGAAGAACTGCTGAAGAAGATGAGAGGTGAAGAATGACAGAAGTAGATATTTATAAGGCAGTCCACGACGTTATATCTGACGTTGATGATTGGATTTCAAACGAGAAAGACAGCGAAAAAGCAATTCAGTATATCCTTGGAGCACATGACTTATCAGTGAGATTGATTGAAAAGTTGCAGGAGGAATCATGACCATTCAAGAAGCTATCAGAATCCTAGAGAACAGGAAGAAGCAACCTTTCATAAGTTATCAGCAACAGGAAGCCTTCCAGATGGGAATAAATGCTCTTAAGAAAGAGCAGGAGGAAGAAGATGAATCTATCCAGGAATCAATACGGATACCGTGATCCGACTGCCGAGAAGGCGATCACTCATATCATGAGTGAGCAGAAAAGGAAAGAAAGGAGAAGGAGGAAGAGAATGAGAACCGCAGAACCAGACAAGTACATCAGGCTGTCAGACCTGTTCCATATAGCCAACAAGTATCGGATCCCCAGGGATATCAGAGCAAGGGAAGAGATCATCAGGGCCTCGGCCATCGTACCCGAGTGGAAGGATCCGGAGAAGGATCCGCCTCCGGATGATGAAATCCTGTTCGTAATCGTTGATGGAAAGTATGGCAATATCTCTTTCCATCACGCCATCTTGACTGCAAACTATTATGCTAATGAAGGCTGGGAGCTGGAACAGTATCCGGACTGCAAAGACTTCACGGTTCTGAGGTGGCAGAGGCCGGAGCTGCCGGTGGAGCTGAGAGATGGATCCGTGTATTGACAACAAGGAGGACGAAAAGGTAAGCATGCGTGACTACCAGAGACAGAAGAACAACAAGTACATATTGCCCAGAGCAGTATATCACAAGACTCTCTGGCAGATCCGTGATTACTATAGACTTAAGGAAGAAGCTGACGGAATCCTTTATGAATCTTCTCTGCTCTCTGACGGCATGCCCAGGGGCACGGCGATCGGGGATCCGGTGCACTCCAAGGCTGTGCGAAGAGAAGAGACACTGCATATCATCAAGGTCATCGAGGAGGAAAAGGCGAAGATCCCGGAGGAGTACCAGAAAGGAGTATGGGATTCCATTCAGTACGGTTCCCGGTATCCTGATGATGCACACCGCAATACGTATTCCCGATGGAAGTCCGTTTTTGCCTATTCGGTGGCAAAAAGATTAGGTTTTGATTAAAAGTTTGTGCACGGGGAAAAATCAGATGTGCTATAATACTAAGGTCAGAAGGTGGCGGATCATCCCGCTGCCTTTTCTTTATGCGTTTGCTAAGCAGTTGCCGGGACTGACAACACCGGCCCAGCGCAGGCCGAGAGCGCTATATAAGTCATGGCAGGCGGGGCGAAAGCTCCGCCAGTTGTTTGGAAGAAATTTGAGAATAAATAGAAAAACCTCCAAAAAATGCTTGACATAGGGAATCCCCTATGATATAATAAGAGCATAAGGAAGGAGGTGGGCGAGTGAAGGGCAAACATGAGAGAAAGAAAAATCCCGACAACCTGATCAAATTAATAAGAGATCTTGTTATCGGGATCGTCTCCGGGATAATAAGTACCGTCATCACAAATCTTATTTTCCGGTAAGACAAAGGCGAAAGCCGGGGAGGCTTCACAACCTCCCTTTTCTCTCTTGATATTATCATATTCTTCACTCAAATACAATGAGCAAGATTTCAATTATTGTTGGTTTTATTGTCGCTTTCACCGTTACTTTTATTTTGCGAAGAAGGGGGAAGTGATATGCCTAAAGGAAAACCTAATGTACAGACCAGGGCAACAGACAAGTATCAGAAGAAAGCAGGATATAAGAATAAGTCCTTTAAGCTGAAAGGCGATGTTGCCGAGAGATTCAAAGAAGCTTGTGAGGTGGCAGGCGTTAGCCAGGCTGCCAAGATCACAGAACTGATGGAGCAGTTCATCAAAGAAGTAAACAACAACTAGCCAAGAGGGGCAGTCCATACCGGGCTGTCCTTTTTACATACAACTGATTATTACCGCCATGGTGCACGCCCTTAAAGTGCAAGGGTTCTTTTACTATTTTCTGCCCTGCTACCTCCTTTCGATACACAGGTCTCAATACCGCGGCTTCCCCGGGAAGCTTTACAAAGAGAGTGTGCACCATGTTTTACCAGGGAAAGAAGGTGAGGGCATGGATTACGAATTATCAGAAAAATACAAAGTTATATCAGAAGCTGTAATTGATGCGGTCCCTGAGCTTCGTTGGATCCGGGATGCCGGAATATGTATCAATTACGAAAAATCATATGCTGAAAAGAAACATTCCGGCAAGAGGGTCCTGGCCGAATGTAGAAAAGTGCCAGAGGAATGGAAGCTTTACTGCCCGTGTGATTTCAGGATCATTGTTTATGAAAACAACATCATTGATTTGTCAGAAAACCAGGTCAAAGTGCTTTTATGGCATGAGCATCTCCACATCGGAATGAATGAGAAAAACGGAGAGTTGACTTATATAGTCATACCTCATGATATTGAGGACTTCCACAGTATCGTTGACAGGTTCGGAGCCAGATGGGCAGATGCCGGCGCAGACCTCCCTGACATCACCAAAGGTGGTGGTTAAACTTGGCAAACAAGAAAGGTAATCCTCAGAACCTGAAACCTGTTCGAAGCGTGAATGAAGCGAGAAAGAAAGGCAAAAAAGGAGGCAAGGCCTCTGGAGCTTCCAGGCGTCGCCACAAGACCCTGCAGGAGATAACCAAGGAGGTATCCAAACTCCCATTAAACGACATAGGCATCAACAAGCTGAAACGTTCCGGTATAGACATCAATAGCATGGATCCGTATGATCTTGTAGGACTTACTGCGGTTGTGGTAGGGCAGATGAACGCTGCTGCCAACGGGAATTCCCAGGCGGCTCAGGTATTTGCTGACTGGATGGACTGGTCTGACAAGCATAAGAAAGACCAGCTGGAGATCGAAAAGCTCAAGGCAGAGATTGAACGGCTCAAAGCAGATACGGAGCGGATTCGTTCCGGACAGGGAATCGATGACGATGACCAGGTCCTTCAGTTCATCGAGGGGATGAAGCATCATGATACAGTTGACGCCGAAGCAGATTGAATATATAGAAAACGCTGACCATCGTTGGAATATTAAGTCGGGTGCTGTCCGATCAGGGAAATCATTTGTGGATACTGCTGCCGTTGTCCCTGAGCGGATCATTGAGAGAAAGGGGCAGCCTGGTTTATCTGTGGTCATAGGGGTCAGCAAGTCTACGATCGAGAGAAACGTGCTCCAGCCAATGCGTGAGATCTACGGACAAAAAAGGATTGGGCAGATCGTTTCCAGCAAAAATACAGCCATGTTGTTCGGCGAAGAGGTCTATTGCCTGGGTGCTGAGAAGGTCAGCCAGGTCGCCAAGATCCAGGGTGCATCCTTCAAATACTGTTATGGGGATGAGATAGCAAAGTGGAACAAGGAAGTTTTTGAGATGCTGAAATCCCGACTGGATAAACCCTACTCCTGCTTTGACGGAGCATGTAACCCGGAGAACCCGACTCACTGGCTGAAAGAATTCATTGATTCCGGTGCAGACATTTATCTGCAGAAATATACAATCTTCGATAACCCTCATCTGCCCCGGGAATTTGTTGAAGGCCTGTGCATGGAGTATGAGGGAACGGTCTATTATGACCGCCTGATTGAAGGAAAATGGAAGCGGGCGGAGGGAGCGATTTATCGAAAGTTTGCTGATGAACCAGAAACTTTTATCAGACCGGTTGCAAGAGAGAATCTGTCAAGGATCATCATCGGCGTGGACTTTGGCGGGAATGGTTCCGGTCATTCGTTCGTTGCCACAGGCTTTTATCCAGATGGAAATGTTCAGGGGCTTATGAGCAGGAGATACATGAATGCGGATTACCCAAAAGGGATCGATGCCACCCTGCTTTCCGAACTGTTCCTGGGTTTTCTAAAAGAAGTGATCATTGCATACGGGATTCCGGGGAAAGTGTACTGGGATAATGCAGAAACAGTGCTTGGACAGACGATAAGGAATGCCTGCCGGAGATCCTATCCTCAGATTAGCGTGATGCCTGCACTGAAAAAGAGAATCAAGGACAGGATCGAGCACACGATACGGATCATGGGCGCTGGCCAGTTCTCAATCACAAAAGACTGCGAGACTCTTTCAAAAGCCCTGCAGGAAGCAGTATGGAATCCGAAGGCAAAAGATGATGAACGCCTTGATGATGGAAGCAGTGACATCGATACGCTGGATGCGTTTGAGTATACGATTGAACGAGAGATTGGCGGAAGAGCAAGGATCAAGACATTTGATTTATAGGAGTAATGAGTCATGGCAAATAACCACAATACCAGGCCATATACGCTGCCGGAGCCTTTTTACTGCGATCCCGCAGAGGTAGAGAATGGCATCAGTATGGACCTGGTGGAAAAGTATATAAGGCAGCATGAGGACAGGCTGCGAAGATACCGGTATCTCGAAGCCCTCTATAAAGGTTTCCACGATATCTTCCGGCAGCCGGAAAAAGAGAAATGGAAGCCGGACTGGAGGCTTGCAGTCAATTTTCCCCGGTACCTGACGACGACATTCTCGGGGTACGGATACGGGAAAGGCATCAAGGTGCTGCATCCGGATGACGATATCGCGGAAGGGATCCGGGATTTTGAGAAGTCCAACGAGATCAAGGGACACCATACAAACATGGTCAAATACTGCTGTATCTACGGCCATGCCTGGGAGTATATGTACCAGGATGAGGAGGGCAGGACAAACGTCACGGCAGAAAAGCCGTCAGATCTTTTTGTGGTCTGTGATGACACCATGAAGAAGCGTGCCCTGTTCGGGGTACGCTACGGCAGGCATAATACCGGCAAGCATGAAGGCGAGATCTACGGAGAGATCATCGGGAGCATGGAGAACATCCCGTTCGATGCAGGCAGGAAGAAAGAACCCTATCCCAATCCTTACGCACCGAGGCTTTGCGTCGTTGAGTGGTGTCTCAATGCCGAACGCATGGGGCTGTATGAACCAGTCGCGGGGCTGATCGAATTATATAACCACACCCTGTCGGAGAAATCCAACGACATCGATTACTTCGCTGAAGCGATCCTTGCCGTGATCGGCGCCGAGGTGGAAGAGAAAGACCTGGAGAACATGAGAGACAAGAGGCTGGTCAACCTTTATGGCACGGAGAACGTGAAGGACGCGATCGTCCAGTACCTGACAAGGCCGTCAGCTGACGGAACTCAGGAGAACCTGTTGACGAGGGTAGAGAGGCTGATATACCAGATCGCCATGGTAGCCAACATCTCCGACGAGTCTTTCGGATCTGCGACTTCCGGGGTAGCCCTGGCTTATAAGCTCTGGTCTACCTCCAACATCGTCGGGGACTTCAATACCCTGATCGAAAAGTCTATCAAGAAGAGGATCAAGCTCTGGTCCTCCCTGCAGACCAATACGACAAGGAATGATGCCTGGGTAGATATCGAGGTGAAGTTCCAGCCGAACATCCCGAGGAACGTCCAGGAAGAGACCCAGACCGCTGCTTCTGCGGAAGGCATGGTATCCAGAGAGACCCAGCTCTCCCTCCTGTCCTATGTGGAGGATCCGAAAGCGGAGATCGACAGGATGAAGCAGGAGGAAGAAGAAGAGCAGGCCTCTATCGTGGACAGGCGGATGTTTGAGACCCCCGAACTAGAGGTGACCGAGGATGCCGAAGAAGATACGTCCGGGCAGTAATTACTGGAGACGCCGGGAAGAAGCACAGCAAAAGAAGAATATAAAGGAGCAAAAAGAATACGATAAGCGTATCAAGTCGATCTATCTGAAGGCTATGGACAATATCCAGAAGGAGATCGACTCTTTTTATGCCCGCTATGCGAAGAAGGAAGGGATTACCCTGGCCGAGGCAAAGAAGAGGGCTTCTAAGCTTGATATGGAGGAATACTCCCGAAAAGCGAAACAGTATGTGGAAGAGAAAAACTTTTCCAAAGAAGCCAATGAGGAAATGCGGCTTTACAACATGACCATGAAGGTAAACCGGTTGGAGCTCCTGAAAGCCAACATCGGGTTGGAGCTGGTAGATGGTTTTAATGACCTGCAGCAGTTCTTTGATGAGAAACTGACTGATCGTACGATCGACGAGTTCAAGAGACAGGCTGGGATCCTGGGTGATACGGTCACGGACACGGAAGCAGCAAAGAGAGCGAAAGTCCTTGTAAACGCATCTTTCCACAATGCAAAATGGTCTGACCGGATCTGGATGTATCAGGACCTGCTCAAGAATAAACTGGATGACCTGCTGCGGACCGGTCTGATCCAGGGGAGGAATTCCAGAGACCTGGCCAGAGAGCTGAGGAAGACTTTTGACGTATCTAGATATAACGCAGAACGCCTGATGCGGACAGAGATGGCCAGGGCCCAGACCGATGCCCAGAAGGAGTCCTTTGAAAGAAATGGCTTCGATGAGTATGAGTATATCTGCTGCGGGCTTCCGGATGCCTGCGAGATCTGTCGGGAACTGGACGGGAAGATCTTCAAGGTCAAGGACATGATGCCTGGAGAGAACGCACCGCCCATGCATCCCAATGATCATTGCTCGACCGCTGCACACTACGCAAACCGTGAGGATTTCGACGCCTGGCTTGATGCCAAGGCTGCCAGAGAGACGGGGCTGGGGTTTGAGGAGTGGAGGATAAAAAATCAGGTTAATAAGAATAAGAGCTCGATGAAAATGAATCTGCAGTTCTTTGGATATAGCGATAAGCGAAATGTTATCGCAAATATTAAAAACGGAAAGATTGATAACAATAAGTTTAACAACTGTTATAATTATTTTAAAAAGAAATTTAAGAATGGTGTTCAAACCCCAATAGAAGTTGTGTTTGATAAAACAGACGCATTCTATCACATTGTAAACCGACACCAAGAAATGATGTCTGTAAAAAACATCGACAAGATAGTCGATACGCTAATGAGGCCTCAAGCCGTTCATGAAAGCATGGACAGGTTTGGGAATATTGGAAAAGCTTATATACAAAATGCGAAATCCCCTTTACTTGTTATAGTGCGTAATGGTATAATTACGGCGTATAAGCCTAAGAAAAAATACCTAGCAAAAGTAAGAAGGGGAAACAAGATATGGTGAGACAACTGACTGGGGTGACCTGGGATAAATACCTGGGAACAGATATTAATGAGATAGTTCTTTTTTTTGATCAATCAGAAGATGAAACAGAGGTTGA
>Ga0326511_10003679_pt1 | contig 12333 bp, 7 predicted proteins | sample 0_2496_0518_D_FD_203701 | JGI IMG/M metagenome (GOLD analysis project Ga0326511, IMG submission 203701) | Bovine rumen microbial communities from UC Davis, California, United States - 0_2496_0518 | ecosystem: Host-associated > Mammals > Digestive system > Stomach > Rumen | place: USA: California...
GCCTATGCTGCCGACACCAGAAGCATGCTCGAAGCAATGGGCTACGGCTGTGTGGAGCTGCGCGACGATCAGTTCGGGCGGCCCCGATTTATAAAAGCAATGATATAGTACACACACATGAAAGAACCCAAAGAGATGACTGCCGAACAGGCTTTTCAGCGTTTAAGTACCCTTTGTGCCCAAGCCGAGCACTGTCAATACGAGATGTTGGAGAAGATGCGCGCGTGGGGAATGGACGACAAAGCGCAAGCAAGCGTCATGGAGCGACTCGTCAGTGAGCATTACGTCGACGACGAGCGCTACTGCCGTGCCTTCGTACGCGACAAGATACGCTATAACAAGTGGGGCAGACGAAAGGTGGAACAGGCATTGTGGATGAAGCACATCGACGATGACATACGACGCTCTATCCTCGATGAAATCGATGAAAATGAATACATTTCCGTGTTGAGGCCAATGCTTCAGCAGAAACGCAGGTCTATTCGTGCTGCCTCGGACTACGAATGTCGTACGAAGCTCATGCATTGGGCCTTGGGGCGAGGATTCGACATGGGAATCATCAGGCAGTGCATGGATGTGAACGAAAATGAGGACGAGTTTCTGGACGAGGATTTTTGACCTTGTGGCACCACGTGCCTGCGCCGTCTGCGGCCGTAGGCTCAGTTCTAACGAGAGCGTGCTCTGTGCCACATGCCACCTGCACCTGCCGCTCACGGGGTTTGAGAAATCTCCCGACGACAACGAGATGGCACAGCGTTTCTGGGCGCTAATACCTATAGAACGGGCAGCAGCACTCTTTTTCTATGAAGCACAGTCAGAGTCGGCACGTATGATCTACGACATGAAATACCACCGTCGGCCCGACATTGGCGAGTCGCTGGGGCGGATAACGGCACGCCAGTTTGTTGCCCAAGGCTTTTTCCGTGACATTGATGCCATAGTACCCGTGCCGCTGAGCCGCTGGCGCTACTGGCAGAGAGGCTACAACCAAAGTGAAGAAATAGCCCGTGGCGTTGCCCATGTTACTGGTTTGCCGATATATAATAAGGTGGTGAGACGCACGCGTTTTGATCAGAGTCAGACCCGTTTGTCGCCTTATGAGCGACGCACGAACACCGAAGATGCGTTCCAGTTGGTCGATGGAGATAAGATTCGCGGACTACATCTGTTGCTCATCGATGATATCGTCACAACTGGAGCCACCATTCTTGCTCTCGCCAAGGAACTGCAACGGGCGGGCGACGTGCGGTTCAGCGTGTTGTCGCTGGGCTACTCAAAAGCCTGAATATCACATACTTTTAGCATTCAACACAACAAACCATCATGCAGAACGACCATCAACACCCTTTGCAGCGTTTCGCTTTCTGTCCCGTCTGCGGCAGCAGCGCATTCCGCGTCAACAACTTCAAGAGCAAGCATTGCGACCACTGCGGATTCACCTACTATGCCAATCCGTGCTCAGCCACTGCAGCTTTCATCTTCGATACCGACGATCGCCTGCTTGTAGCACGCCGGGCCAAAGAGCCGGCACGCGGTACACTCGACCTTGTGGGAGGCTTCGTCGATATGGACGAGACCGTTGAGGAAGGCATGCGACGTGAGATTCGTGAGGAGACAGGACTCGACGTGGAGCACATGGAATACCTGTTTTCGCTTCCCAACCGCTATCTCTACTCCGGCATGCTCATCCATACGGTAGATATGTTCTTCCGTGTGCGGGTGCCATCGGGAACTCCCGTCCATGCCGACGACGATGCCGCTGAGCTTTTCTGGCTTCCTCTCAACGAGGTCGATGCTGCTCTCTTCGGGCTTGATAGCATCAGCCGAGGCGTGGCACGCTACTGTAACTCTGCCATCTGAGGTGTGACAGAGTTGTTACACGCTTCTTGGAGAAGTATTAAAAAACGTAAAAATGTGATATATAAATAAGGTGGAAGCAAAACTTTTGCGTACTTTTGCAGCCAAAAATCAAAAAAAAGATAGGAAAAGACATGCAGAAGAACCTGGTAATTGTTGAGTCGCCTGCCAAGGCGAAGACCATAGAGAAGTTTCTCGGCGAGGACTACAAGGTGATGTCGAGCTACGGTCACATACGCGACCTGAAGAAAAAAGAACTGAGTATTGACGAGGATACGCTTGAACCTGAATACGAAATTCCCGACGAGAAGAGAAAGTTAGTGAGCGAGCTGAAGTCGCAGGCCAAGAAAGCCGAGAAGGTATGGCTCGCAAGCGATGAAGACCGCGAGGGAGAAGCCATCTCGTGGCATCTGTGTGAGGTGCTGGGATTAGACGAGCAGAAGACCAGCCGCATCGTGTTCCACGAAATCACCAAGCCTGCCATCGTCGAGGCTATCCAGCATCCGCGCCATCTCGACATGAACTTGGTCAATGCCCAGCAGGCACGCCGCGTGCTCGACCGCATCGTGGGCTTCAAGCTCTCACCCGTGCTTTGGCGTAAGGTGAAACCCGCCCTTTCGGCAGGCCGTGTGCAGAGCGTTGCCGTCAGGCTCATCGTGGAGCGCGAACGCGAGCTGAAAGCATTCAAGAGCGAGACCTTCTACAGCGTGCAGGGCATCTTCGGCGTGCAGAATGCCGACGGTTCACAGAGCGAAGTGAAAGCCGCACTATCCACACGACTGAAGACCGAGAAGGAGGTGGAGCAGTTCCTTGAGATGTGCAAGAATGCCACCTTCACCATCAGCCAGATACAGAAGAAACCCATGAAGCGCACGCCGGCGCCTCCCTTCACCACATCGACGCTACAGCAGGAAGCTGCACGCAAACTGGGATTCACCGTCAGCCAGACAATGATGGTGGCACAGCACCTCTATGAGAATGGACGCATCACCTACATGCGTACCGACTCGGTAAACCTTTCAGGTCTGTGTCTTAATGCCTCGAAGGAGAAAATCACCGAGCTCTACGGACCGGAATACTCCAAGCTGCGCCAGTATCACACCTCGTCGAAGGGAGCACAGGAAGCCCACGAGGCCATCCGTCCCACCTACATGGAGCAGACCACGATTGAGGGAACGGTGCAGGAACGCCGCCTCTACGACCTGATATGGAAGCGCACTGCCGCCAGCCAGATGAGCGATGCCGAGATTGAGAAGACCACTGCCAACATCAGAATTGATAACGGATCAACGACAGCTGATAATTACGAATTCATTGCCCAGGGCGAGGTGGTGAGGTTCGACGGATTCCTGAAGGTCTATCGTGAGTCGCAGGACGACGACGAGAACACCGACCATGAGGAGATGACCCACGTGCTGCCTCCCCTTAACGAGGGACAGGAACTGACACGCCGCGAAATCAATGCCACCGAGCGCTACAGCGTGGGACCGCAGCGCTATACCGAAGCCTCGCTCGTACACAAGCTCGAAGAGCTGGGCATCGGCCGTCCTTCGACCTACGCCCCGACCATCTCTACCATTCAGCAGCGCGAGTATGTCATCAAGGGCGACAAGAAAGGCGAGGAGCGCCAGTATGCAGTCATTACGCTCAAGGGTAAGCTGATCTCACAGAAAAACCGCGTGGAGATTGCCGGCTCTGACAAGGGCAAGCTTATTCCCACCGACATCGGCGTCGTGGTCAACGACTTCCTCATGGAGCATTTCCCCGGTATCATGGACTATAACTTCACGGCGAAGGTTGAACAGGACTTCGACCAAATTGCCGAAGGCAAGGAGCAGTGGAACAAGATGATGCACAACTTCTACACAGCCTTCGAACCCACTGTCGAGAAAACCATCAACGCCCGTTCTGAACACAAAGCCGGTGAGCGCCAACTGGGCGTAGACCCGAAGACACGCAGACCCGTGTTCGTGAAGATAGGCCGCTTCGGTCCGGTTGTACAGATAGGCACTGCCGACGATAAGGACAAACCGCAGTTTGCCCACCTGCCCAAGGAGCTCGGCATGGAGACCATCACGCTTGAACAGGCACTCGACCTGTTCCGTCTGCCCCGCATGCTCGGCGAATATGAGGACGAGCCCATCACCGTGGGGTCGGGCCGCTTCGGTCCATACGTGCTCCACAAAAAGCAGTACACTTCGCTGCCCAAGGGCGTTGATCCGCTGTCGGTGACCATTGCCGATGCCGTGCGCCTCATCGAGGAGAAGCGTCGCCAGGAGAATCAGAAGCACCTGAAGACCTTCGACGAGGATCCGCTGCTCGAAGTGATGAACGGTCGCTATGGCCCCTACCTCTGCTACGACGGCAAGAACTACCGCATGCCCAAGGCTATGCACGAACGTGCCAAGCAGCTCACCTACGAGGAGTGCATGAATGTCATCAATAAAAATGAAAAATGAGACCCATTTCTCACTTCTCATTTTAAAATTATGCGCAGAATCATATTAATCGGTTACATGGGTGCCGGCAAGACCACAATAGGCAAGGCACTGGCTCGGCACCTTGGGCTACCGTTCTACGACCTCGACTGGTACATCGAGACCCGTCGGCATAAGACCATTCCGCAAATCTTCAGCGAGGTGGGCGAGGACGGCTTCCGCAAGATTGAGTACAACATGCTCCACGAGGTAGCCGAGTTCGAGGACGTGGTCATCAGCTGCGGTGGCGGCACACCCTGTTTCTTCGACAATATCGACTATATGAACCAACAGGCGCAGGTGGTCTACCTCAAGGCCACGCCCCAGGTGCTCTACGAACATTTAGTCATGAGTAAGCACGAGCGTCCACTGCTCAAAGGAAAGTCGTCCGACGAACTTATCGACTTCATCACCACCCAGCTCGCAACCCGCGAACCCTTCTACTCCAAGGCACACTATCATTTCGACGTATCGGTCATGGACAATCTTGACAAGGTGAATACAACTGTCATGCAATTGTTGGAAAAACTCGAGAAATCGTAATTTTTTAACACAAATTAGTTACAATCTACCATATTTGCGGCATTTTTTTAATAAAATGCCGTTTTTTTTTGTTTGTTTCGAAGAAAATACTTACTTTTGCAGTTGATAATTATGCAACCACGTGTATACAATTGCGTTATCTTTAGATTGAGGATCATATTACGCGCACGAACATATATTATACATTCAATAACCTAATTTTTTAAGTAGTTAGTATTAATTTAAAATTTTCAAAGTATGGGTAAATCATTCACTCAACTGTTGATGGGACTTGCAGCTGCATTGCTGCTTGCTGTCCCTGCCCAGGCTGCAACGCAGACCAAGGCCGTCCGTAAGGCCCACACGCTGCACGCAGTGAAGAACCTGGCAAAGAGCCAGAGCCTCATCGGCGACAAGGCCGTGAAGCGCTTGATGCTCGAGAAAGAAAAGAAAGAAGCTCAACTTCCCGACCTGCAGAAGCAGCTCATCGAGAAGGAGCAGGAAGAAGCATGGGTCAACGGACAGGCTCCCTGGAAGGCCCAGGCTCATACTTCCAAATCTGAGTTCAGAACCAACCGCAACGGTCAGAACACTGGCAAGAGCATTAACGCCCGCGCCCTCGACCTGACCCTCGTGTCGACTGCCGCTTCTATGGCACGCGGCCCGCTGAAGAACATCGAGTCCGAGGAAGAGGTTGATGAGCACGGAATCATCATTACCCCTGACAAGGGCGAGCATAAGTTCTATACACGTGCCGGTACGGCCTACTACAATCAAAGTGGTTCTGTTTATTCTCAGCAACAGAGCGGTCGTGTAGAGCTCGTCGAGACTCCCGACGGTACCGTCTATGTTAAAAACATCGTGTCCCTTTATACTACCGATGCTTGGGTGAAGGGTACCATAGACAACAATGTCCTTACCATTCCTGTCAATCAGCCAGTTGCCTATAGCACCAACTACGCTACTACGCTGAGCGTATGTTGGGGCTCTTATGATGCGAATAATGAGAATAATCGCTTTCCCCGTCTGGACACCCCGACCATCACATTTACCATCAACGGTGATGTGCTTACCCTGCAGGGCAGCGATGAAGATACCTTCGTTGGTGTCTACTGGGACGATGACAACTCGTTCCAAGGCTATGGCGACTACGGGACCGTTTGGACGCTCGATGCTGACTACGAGCCTCTCGCCGTCTACACCATCACTCCTCCGGAGGGCCTCCAGACCGAGACCTGGTACACCACTGGTGACGATGATGGCAGCAACACCTCTGGTGAGGTCAACCTTGGCTTCGACGGCAGCGATGTCTACATCCAGGGTATCTTTGAAGAATTCCCCGAGGCTTGGGTGAAGGGTACCATTGACGGCACTACCGTTACCTTCGACGGCCTGCAGTATCAGGGCATCTATAGTAGCAGTAGCACTTACGAAATCTATGCCGTTGGTGCCGACGCTCTTGCTACCGACCTTGAGAACTTCACGATGACCTACGACGCAGTAGCTGGCACGTTCACAGCTAACAACTGTCTGCTGGCCAATGCCTCTACCGAGAAGATTTATGCCCTACACTTTTTCGATAGCTTCGTTATCACCAGGGAGGCTCCCGCTCCCTTCGTTGTCGACGAACTGCCTTACCTGAACACACTGACCACCAAGGACGAGTTCGGCCTGTTCACGGTCATCGATGCTAATGAAGACGGAAAGACATGGAACTTTGACACCAGCTATGGAACCTATTATATTTATAATGGATCTCTTGATGGTGACGACTGGCTCATTTCGCCTGCCATCAAGCTCGAGGCTGGCAAGAAGTACCATTTTGCCCTCGATGCCAAGAACTCTGGTTATCCCGAGCGCTTCGAGGTGAAGCTGGGTGCTGAGGCTACCGCCGAAGCCATGACCACCGAGGTCATCCCCGCTACCGATGTCACCACGAAAGATTTTGTCACTTCTGAGGCCGATGCAGTCACCGTTGCTGAGGATGGCTACTACTACTTCGGTATCCACGCCATCTCCGACGCTGACGAGTTCCGTCTTATCGTGGCCAACTTCCTCGTTGAGCAAGCACTCGAGCCCACCGCACCCGCTGCCGTCACCGACCTCACTGTTGTTCCGTTCACTCAGGAGATTGGTGCAGCCATTAGCTTCACTGCTCCCTCTACTGCTATCGACGGCAGTGCGCTGACCGATAACCTCACCAAGGTTGAGATTTACCGTGACGGACAGGTCATCAAAACCTTCGGCGAAGGTGCCGAGATCGACTGGGTGGCTGCCGACCAGGGTTATACGAATTCTCAGGATATCACTGACATCGACCTGGGTGATGGCATCACCGCTACAGCCGCCAAAGCCGGAGGCAACAATGGCCCGAAGTACTACACCAGTGGCACTTCTCTCCGCTTGTATGCCGGTAACACCCTCACGCTGACGGGTGCCACCTTCAAGAAGGTTGTGTTCACATTGACTGACACTGAGCAGCATATGCTACTTCAGGCCGACAAGGGCAACTATTCATTTGCTGATGGTATCGGTACCTGGACTGGCGAGGCTGACGAGATTGTCTTCTCTGTTCCTACTGGTAGTGGCAATCAGGCTCGTATCCAGTCTATCCACATTGAGACTGCTGGAGGCGATGGAGTCGCTCCTGGCACTACTCTGAGCTATAACGATCTTGATGAGAATCTGACCATTGGCAACTACACCTACTATGTACTGGCCTACAACGCAAGCGGTGCCGGTAAAAAGAGTGAGGAGGTAGAGGTATTCCTCTCCAAGCTGCTCACCGTGCCTTATGTGGCCGATCTGACCGATTCCGAAACCTTCGGCTACTTCAATGTGATTGATGCCAACAGCGATAACAGCACCTGGATTTGGAGTTCCAGCAATGGTACATACTATAAATACAACAGCACCAACGCTGCCGACGACTATCTCGTAAGCATGCCCATCAAGCTCGAGGCAGGCAAGAACTACAACGTAGCTGTCACGGCCTGTGCTGCCCTCGCTGACCATCCTGAGGCCTTCGAGGTTGTCCTGGGTACCGAGGCTACCGTTGCTGGTCTTAGCACGGCCATCCTTGACGAGGTGATTGTCGAGAACGAGGACTTTGAGACATTTGAGAACGTGTTCACCGTCAGCGAGAGCGGCAACTACTATGTGGCCATCCACGCCACCAGCCCTGCCGACAAGTTCTATCTGATTGTCAGCCAGCTCGCCATTGAGGAAGGTCCTGCCGATACTGCTCCTGCAGCTCCTGAGGTGACGGTTGTTCCCGATCCCGAGGGTGCCCTGAAGGCTACCATCAACATCACCGCTTCGACTGTCGACTTCGCCGGCAACGCACTCACTGGCAACACCGACTTCCAGATTCTGCGCAACGACGAGGTCGTCGGCAACATCACTGGCATTGCTCCTGGTGCTGAGACCAGCTTCGTCAACGAGGTCGACTCTGCTTACTTCTACACTTATCAGGTCATCGCCTCTAACGCTGAGGGCGAGGGCGGCAAGTCCGAGAAAATCAAGGTCTTCGTTGGTACCGACGTGCCTGTAGCTGTCGAGAACCTCGCTGCTGCCGACCAGGGCACCAGCATTGTCTTCACTTGGGACAAGGTTGGCAACGTTGGTCTGAACGGTGGTTATGTCAACCCCGCCAATGTCGACTACAACCTCTGGTCGCTCAAGATTGTCGAGAGCATGTTTGGCAGCTATCTCGACTTCGACGAGCTGCTCTCTACGCAGCGCGACGCAGCCACCACTACCTATGAGACCGATACCGAAGAGGGCGATCAGAACTTCAGCTACTACGCTGTCCAGACCGCTAACGAGACCGGCGAAGGTGGTACTACTGTTGCTGCCCTGATTACTGGTAAGTCTTACGACCTGCCCGTCATTGAAGGTTTCACAGGTAAATCTTTCCACTATCTCTGGGACAACGATGGTGACATTACCGTCTCTACCGACGCTTCCGACGGCGACGATGTAGCTCTGAATTTCTACTCTGAGGAAGCTGGCATCTACTACTTTGCATCTGGTAAGCTCAACCTGAAGAGTGCTGCCAATCCTTACCTGTTCTTCGACGTGAAGAGTCCAAGCGTCAGTCAGATTGTTGTCATCGGCAGCAAGAATGGCGGCGAGGCTACGCCTCTGAAGTCAGTCAATGTTACCGACGAGTACACCACCGTCAAGGTGCCCCTCACTGAGTTGCGCAACAGTCGTTACGCTCAGGTAGGCTTCGTCTATGAGATTGTCAATCCCACTGAGATCAATAACAACATCAACTGGGGCGACACGCTGTTAGCCGACAACTTCAAGATTGTCGACCTGCTCGAATACGACATGGTCATCGACGCTACCGCACCTGCAACCGTGAAGGCTGGTACCACCGCTCAGGTGAAGCTTGCTGTGACCAACCAGGGCGATAACGCAGCCAAGAACTACACCGTGAAGCTGTTGAAGGGCGAGGAAGAACTCTTCTCTGAGACCGTTGCCGACGAGCTTGGCTTCTACGAGACCAAGGAGTTCACTGTCGACTATCCCACCACCATCTTCACCGAGGCTGGCGACGTGACCCTCACCGCTAAGGTCATCTACGAGAACGACCTCGACGAGGACAACAACATCACCGAGGTGTCCTTCACCGTCGTAACTCCGAGCCAGACACCTGTCTCTGACCTCGTTGCTGTCCAACAGGAGAACACCATCGTTGCTACCTGGACTGCTCCTGAGGCTTCTGCTGCCGAGATTACTGAGGACTTCGAGGATACCACCGTATTCCCCGAGTTCAGCATTGGCGGCATCACCGCTGATCAGCAGACTGGTGCTTTCGGCAACTGGACTGTCTACGACGGCAATAACATGACCGTCTATGGTTTCCAAAACATCACAGTGCCTAACCTTGGTAGTGAGGAGGCATGGATTGTCTTCGCTCCCAGTTCAGACCAGTTGTCACAGGATTTGAGTGAGAGCTATCCTGCTCACAGCGGCAACCAGTTCCTCGCTTCGTTCTGTCCTGCCGATAATTCGAGTACGCCTGCAGCCGATCACTGGCTCATTTCGCCCGAGCTCCCCGGTATGGCACAGACCCTTTCGTTCTATGCACGAATTCTGACGGCCTCTTATGGTCCCGAGACATTCGAGGTGCTCTATTCCACCACTGATAATCAGCCTGCAAGCTTCACCAAGATTGCTGAGGAAAGCATCGATCTTACCGATTGGACTGAGTTCAGCTACAATCTGCCCTCTGGTACCAAGTACTTTGCTATCCGTCACACTTCGACCGACGTGTTCGGTCTCTTCATCGACGACATTACCTACACCGCTGAAGGCAGTGCACCTGAGTCGTTCAACGTCTATCTTGACGAGGAGCTTGTGGCCAATGTCGCCGAGCCCACTGCAACCATCGAGAACATCACCAACGGCAGCCACAAGGTCAGCGTCACTGCTGTCTACGCTTCCGGTGAGTCTGCACCTGTCAGCGTCACTGTCGAGGTCAGCGATGTCGTGGGTATCGATCAGATCCTTGCTTCTGGCAAGAAGGTCGACGTCTACAGCACCGACGGTCGCATGGTACGTCAGCAGGCTACGAGCCTGAGCGGCTTGAAGTCTGGTGTCTATGTCATCGACAACAAGAAGGTTGTTGTGAAGTAAACTTGCCTTACACAGTATTTTGTGTATGAATAATAAGAAAGGTATCGTGTCACGTCGTTGGCACGATACCTTTTCGCTTTCCATGTCGCCGTTGCTGCGCCTGGTTCCATGGTTGGTGGCGGGCATTGTCCTGCAACCGTTTCTTCCGTACTGTTGGAACCCGTGGCCGTTTGTGGCGAGCGTCGTTGTGGCATTTGCCGCCCGTCGTCGCCCGCTGCTACAGAGCGTCTGTATTGGACTGAGCACGTTACTGCTCGGCACACTTCTCACGTCGATGCAGCGGCAGCGGCTTACGTTTCCTGCCGATGAGAGATGGCACACGGTAGAGGCCGTGGTCGCATCGGAACCAGTGGAGAAACCACGCAGTGTAGCCGTCGACTTGCTGCTCACTGCCAATGGCCGTCGTGTGAAAGCCTATCTGGCCAAGGACCATCAGAGCCTGCGTATCGTTCCTGGCGACGGTCTGTTGCTCACCACCCGCATCGAACCTACCCGCCATCTTCGTCTTGATGGCTTTGACTATGGCCATTACCTGCTGGTCAACGGTTTCACGGGTCGTTGCTATGTCCGTAAGGGTGACTGGAGAATGGCGGCAGTATCCATTGCTTCATTGCCGCTCTCCGACCGTCTGCGGTTGAAGACACTGCGTTGGCGCCATCGTTTGCTGCAACGCTTCAAGACGTTGGCGGCAGCCGATGCCGACAGCTACGGCGTGCTGGCTGCCATGACTTTAGGCAACCGGTCGGCCATCAGTCCCGATCTTCGTTCCGTCTATTCACTTACAGGTGCTTCGCATGTGCTAGCACTGAGCGGTCTGCACATGAGTATACTCTATTGTCTGATTTCCATGCTCACGTTTGTCGGCCGTCGCATGTTGATTGTCCGTGCACTCACCATCGTTCTTTTCTGGTCGTTTGCGTTGATGACAGGCCTTAGTCCCAGTGTGGTGCGCTCGGCACTGATGCTCACCATTGCTGCCGTCATCTCGATGCGTGGCAGTCGTAGCCTGTCAGTCAATAGCCTCAGCCTTGCCGCCATCGTCATGCTCATAGCTAGTCCGCTGACGCTCTACGACGTGGGCTTCCAGCTTTCCTTCCTTGCTGTCTTCACCATTGTAACGCTCATGCCGCTCATGGAGCGTATGCTACCTCCTTTCTATCTTCTGCGCTATCCGTTACTGCGCGTTGTCTGGAGCATCGTGGCCGTGAGCATTGCAGCACAAATGGGTACGGCTCCGCTCGTGGCCTATTATTTCGGACGCCTTCCTCTCTATTTTATCATTACCAATTTCGTAGTTATTCCAGCAGCCTACGCTATCTTGTGGCTCAGCCTGACCTACCTAATCCTGCCGTTTACGGTGGTAGGACAGTCGCTGCTCTTCGTTGTTGCCAAGCTTAACGCGGTGCTCACGGCCATGTCTGTGTGGCCATTTGCCAGCATAGGACCGCTACATCCTTCGCCAATACAGGTAGTTGCGGTCTATATCGTCGAGGTAAGTGTCGTCATCACCATCTGTATCTTAGCTGCAGGCCGACTTCGGTCATATAAGGCTTGCTGATGGTTTGCAGCCCAGTGCCTATCTCTTCACGGTCGGTATAATGCGTGTGGCCTATGCGCACGTGTCCCTGCCATCGACCCATGTCGGCCCGTGCCAGCAGCGCTATTCGCCATCCGCGTCCCGAATAGGATGCGAAGCCATACTGATGGGGCAGCTGACGCTCGTAGAGATAGAGCCGGGAGGCGTAGCTGTCGCTGCTGAACCAGGCACCTGTTGCCCATAGCTGCCATCGCTTGTGACGCCAAGTGGCAGTCTCGCTGAGCATCCAGC
>Ga0326511_10003680_pt1 | contig 12333 bp, 11 predicted proteins | sample 0_2496_0518_D_FD_203701 | JGI IMG/M metagenome (GOLD analysis project Ga0326511, IMG submission 203701) | Bovine rumen microbial communities from UC Davis, California, United States - 0_2496_0518 | ecosystem: Host-associated > Mammals > Digestive system > Stomach > Rumen | place: USA...
TGAAATGCCCGGATTCAGCAGTGTTGAGGCTCTTTTCGGCACTAAGTACGGTTCTATTAATACTATGTTCAAAATGACTGACGACAAGGAGTACACAGTAGTACCCGAAGGAATAGCTCACTTTCTCGAACACAAGCTGTTTGAAAATGAGGACTGTGACGTTTTTGAACTCTATGCAAAGACGGGTGCTAACGGAAATGCCTTTACCTCGTTTGACAAAACTGCTTACCTTTTCAACTGCTCAAAAAATTACCAGCAGTCATTGAGAATACTCCTTGACTTCGTTCAGAAGCCCTACTTTACTAAGGAAACAGTAGACAAGGAGCAGGGTATAATTGGTCAGGAAATACAGATGACCAATGACAATCCCGAATGGAGAGTATTTTTCAATATGCTCCGCTGTATGTACCACAATCACCCCGTAAAAATAGACATAGCGGGTACTGTTGAGAGTATCGCCCAGATTGATGCGGAACTGCTCTACAAGTGCTACTATACTTTCTACAATCTCAATAATATGGTACTTTCAATAGCAGGAAACATCAATGCTGACGAGGTGCTTGCAATATGTGATGAGTGCCTTAAAACCTGTGAGGACAAAGGACTTGAAACGGTATTTCCTGACGAACCTGATGAGATAGTAAAGTCAGAAATTTACGAGAAACAGCCCGTAGGCTCACCTATTTTCCATATAGGCTACAAGTGCAGAAACTGCAACGGTCAGGAAAGACTTAGAAAGTCAATGGCAGGCTCAGTAGCAACATCAATGCTTACTGACCCCTCATCAGAAATGTACCAGAAACTTCTTAGTGACGGTACTATAAATTCTACCTTCGGCGGTGAGATTTTCTGCGGTGACGGCTACTTTACTGCAATTTTCTCAGGCGAGTCAAACCAGCCCGAAAAGGTAAGAGATGCAATAGTATGTGAGATTGACAGGTGGATTGAAAAAGGTATAGACGAAAAGGACTTTCAGCGTATAAAGAAGTCAACATACGGACTTCTCATAAGGGAACTTAATAACGTAGAATCAGTAGCAAGCCGTATGATGGACTCTCACATGGAGGGAATAGGTCCTTACGATACTATAAGTGTACTCTCTGAACTTACAAGCATTGACGTTCTTGACTTTATAAAGGACGAACTCCGCAAGGACAGACTTGTAATGTCAGTAATTGAGGGGACGGTGTAACTGATGACTGAGGTTCAGCCTATAAGTGACCCCTACGAAATACAGTTTCCTAAACTTAACCTCACTTTCCACGTTGACCCTACTGCTTTTACCGTATTCGGCATTGATATTCAGTGGTATGGGGTAATAATTACTTTCGGACTTATCCTCGCATTTATTTACTGCTACCCAAAAATGAAGAAGTTCGGGATAAGCCAGGAGCGTGGAATTGACGCAATAATAGGCGGTATATTGGGCGGAATTGTCGGTGCAAGAGCTTACTATGTACTAAGCAGGTGGGATAACTACAAAGGGGATATAAAGGCGATTATAAATACCAGAAACGGCGGTCTTGCTATTTACGGGGGAATAATCGGAGCTTTTGCGGTCGGACTTGTAATATGCAGGATAAGGAAAGTAAAAGCATTTCCTATGCTTGATGTAGTAGTAATGGGATTTCTCATGGGACAAGGCATAGGAAGGTGGGGGAATTTTGTAAATCAGGAGGCATTCGGGTCGAATACCGACAGTATACTCGGCATGACAGGCGGTACTGTTCAGGAGTCGATTCTGAGAAATATTGCTAACGGGTCTATAACAGCCGATGACATGAATGCTTTCCGGACCGTTCACCCGTGTTTCTTCTACGAGTCAATGTGGTGTCTTTTGGGATTCCTGATATTTGCGGTATTTTCAAATAAAAGAAAGTACGACGGACAGCTTTTGCTTATGTACATGACATGGTACGGTGCAGAAAGATTTGTTGTCGAGGGATTCCGTACAGACAGCCTTATGGCTGGAAATCTCCGTATTTCTCAGGCACTTTCCGCCGTAATATTCACCGTTTCTGCAATAATTCAGATTGTCATGATTTTCAGGGTAAAGCGTGACCCCGAAAGGTACGTCCTCTACTGCAATACAGAGGAGTCAAAAGCACTTATAAAGAGTGACGAGGACAAAAAAGACAGTAAAAAAACTGACGGAGAAAAAGAAAGTGAAGTATCCGACAGGAACAATATAATTTAAGGAGGGCATTTTAAAATGGCTCAGATTATCAACGGAAAAGAAGTTTCTGCAAGTGTAAGGGCGGAGGTAGCAAAAGAAACTGCCGAACTCAGAGAGGAAAAAGGACTTAAAGTAGGACTTGCAGTAGTAATTGTAGGAAATAACCCTGCATCAAGAGTATACGTAAACAACAAGAAAAAAGCCTGCGAGGAGGTAGGTTTTACCTCTTACGAGTATGCTCTTGACGAAAATACTACTCAGGAACAGCTCCTTGACCTTGTAAACGTACTCAACCGTGACGACAGGGTAAACGGAATACTTGTACAGCTTCCTTTGCCCAAGCACATTGACGAAACAGCAGTAATCAATGCTATATCTCCTGCAAAGGACGTTGATGCTTTTCACCCTGCAAACGTAGGTCATATAATGATTGGAAACTACTCGTTCCTCCCATGTACTCCCGCAGGCGTAATGCGACTTATTGAAAGTACAGGCACTGATATAACAGGAAAGCACTGTGTAGTAATCGGAAGAAGCAATATAGTAGGAAAACCACAGGCAATGCTTCTTCTCCAAAAGAACGGTACTGTTACTATATGCCACTCAAAGACAAAGAACCTCAAAGAAGTATGCCTGAGTGCAGATATTCTTGTAGTAGCGATAGGCAGGGCGAACTTTATTACAGGTGACATGATTAAAGAGGGAGCAGTAGTAATTGATGTAGGAATGAACCGTCTTGAAAACGGAAAGCTGTGCGGTGACGTTGAATTTGAGTCAGCAGAAAAGAAAGCATCATTTATAACGCCTGTTCCCGGAGGAGTAGGTCCTATGACAATATCAATGCTCATGAAAAACACTCTCACTGCTGCAAAGCAACAGGCTGGAATTGAATAATTCGCAATAGGGTTAATGCATAATTATTCAGGGAATGATAATATGTAGGGGCGAACAGTGTTCGCCCGCAAATACCTATGTGTACACCCCTACACATAATTTTAATATAGGGTTGACCATTTCGGTCAGCCTTATTTTTTTACCTGCAAAATATACGTTAAATCAGTCTAACCGTCATATTTAATAGATTATATCATGATTGTAACATATTTTTAGTGATTGATAGTAAATTTAATATTACAGTTTTGTAATTATCATTGACATCTTTACTTAAATATGATAGTATAAATTTATATTAAGTGCAATTTTTTGCAGAAAGGAATAAGGAATTGGAAAAAGCTAAAAAGAAAAAGAAATGGTTAAAGCCTGTTATTATAATAGCAGTACTGGCAGTTATAATAGCAGTCGCATCAAAAGCGTGTGTGTCTTCGATAGGCGGTACAATGCAGATGATGAATACCGCAACGTGTGACAGGGCTTCTGTACAGAATCTAATCAGCTACGTAAGCGTAAGCGGTACGGTATCGAGCAGTAATACCATAAATATTACGGGAAATATCGACCAGAAAGTAAAGTCACTGAATGTAAAGGTAGGCGACAGCGTAAAAAAAGGAGATATTCTCTGTGAATTTGACTCATCTGCACTTCAAGAGGAGTACGACACACTTGAAAAAACAGCAGAGAAGTCGCAGGGGGCGGAGAACTACACTCACAATATAAACGTGAGAAATCTTAACAGAGCGAGGTCTGACAAGCAGGACTCTCTTAACAAGGCACAGCAGTCAATAAATTCTGCTGAGAGCAAGAGGGATAAGGCTTACAATGACTACAATGAAAAGGTAGAGGAGTTCAACAGGCTCAATGCAGAAGCTGGCGAACTCTATGCACAGATACTCAAAGACGGTCAGAACGCTGTTCCTGACACAGAGAGTGAGGAGGAGTATTCAGCCTATGGTGCAGTAGGACAGACTGACGAAAGACTTACTAAGTATCAGGAGTTAAAAGCAAAGGCTGAGGCAATAAATGCCTCACTCGATGCAATGAAAGACCAGCTTTCAGTATATGACGATGCAGTTGACTCCGCTTACGATGCTTACAGGGAGGTAGAGAAGTCAGCAGACAATGTTATACAGTCCGCACAGGATACTATTGATGCTGAACAGTTTTCGTCCGCTGACAATTCAACGCAGTCGCAGTTAAAGAAGCTGAAAGAGCGTATAGAGGAGTGTACAGTAAAAGCACCTGAGGACGGAGTAATAACACAGCTTAACGTAACCGTGGGAAGTATACCGACAAATGCGAATATAATCGTACTTGAAAATACTGACGAGCTTGTAATAAAGGGAAAAGTAAACGAGTCCGACATACTCAGGGTAGAAGAAGGGCTTCCTGTTGAAATAAAGACAGGTGCTACACAGGACGAGGTAATAAACGGAAAAGTAAAAAGAATTGAGAAGATTATTTCCTCAAATACTTCGGCAATGCAGGAGACATCAGGCGGATATACCGTAGAAATCAGTATTGACGATAAAGACAGTCCTTTGCTTATCGGAATGAATGCGAGTGCAAAAATAATACTTGACAGACAGGACGAGGCACTAAGTGTCCCCTATGATGCGGTACAAGGCGGAGAAAATGACGGATACTTTGTATTTGTTGCAGTACCTGCCGAGAATGATAAGATGTACCGTATTGAAAAAAGAAGTATCGAAAAGGGCTTTGAGGGTGACTACTATACGGAGGTCAAGTCAGGAGATGTAAAGGAGAATGATATAGTTCTTACGAATCCGAGCGGAATAAGTGAGGGCGATGTTATACCTCTTGACGTTTCGGAGGTACAGTCCTGATGAAGACAATAATTGCAATGCGTGACATTGTAAAAAAGTACTACATAGGTATGCCGAATGAACTCGAAATACTTCACGGTATGAATCTTGAAATACATGAGGGTGAATTTACTGCAATAGTAGGTCCTTCGGGTTCAGGCAAGAGTACGCTTATGAATATAATAGGTGCTTTGGACAAGCCTACTTCGGGAAAGTATACTCTCAACGGCGTTGACGTTGACCAGCTTGACGACTCGGAATTAAGTGAGATAAGAAACAGGGAGATAGGATTTGTATTCCAGAACTTCAATCTTATTTCCAGAAACAATGCACTCGAAAATGTTGAACTCCCTATGCTTTACGCAGGAGTAAAGCGTAAGGAGAGGCGTAAAAAGGCACTCGAACTTCTTGAAGCGGTAGGAATGTCAGAGAGAGTAAATCACTTTCCGAACGAACTCTCAGGAGGTCAGAAACAGCGTATAGCAATTGCAAGGGCTTTGACCAACAATCCGTCAATTCTGTTAGCCGATGAGCCTACGGGTGCATTGGACTCCGCTACGGGAAGAATGGTAATGGACTTGTTCCACAAACTCCACAAGGAACAGCATAAGACAATAATTCTCATTACTCACAGTCCTGAACTCGCCTCTGAAACTGAAAGAATAGTGACTATCAGTGACGGAAACATAGTATCTGATACGGCAAACCATAAAGCAGTAATTTCACTCGATAAGGACGGAGGTGCGGAAAATGTACTTTCTTGAAAACGTAAGGCTTGCACTTTCTGCACTTAAATCCAATAAAATGCGTTCCGTACTTACCATGCTCGGAATTATCATAGGAATAAGTGCGGTAATTACTATCACTACCATAGGAAATTCACTCAAACAGACCCTTGCAAATACTTTCAACAGCCTTGGCGGTGGTTACTTCTATACAGGCTACATAACGAAGTACGAATCCGAAGAAAACAAAGATGTTGACTGGGGTACAATACAGCTTAGTCAGGACGACTATATAACAAGTGAAATGCTTGACAGGCTTGATGAGAAGTATGACGGAAAATTTCAGGCAGACCAGACTGAGAACTTAGGAAATGCAGTCCTTAAAAATTCAAAAGGACAGAAAGTAAGCATGAATATAATGGGAGCAAGTGAGGGCTACTTTATAGGAAACGGAAATGTTTTTAAGTGCCTTTCAGGAAGAAGAATAAACAATGCTGACAACAAGCAAGTTAAACACGCTCTTTATGTTTCTGACGTTTTTGTAAAGCAGTACTATGGAAGTGACATAAATCCTGTCGGAGATGTTCTTACTCTCAATATCGAAAATGCAGGAAATTTCGATTTTACTATTGTAGGTGTTTATAAATTCCCTAAAATAATGGAAAGATTTGAAAGTCCGGGCACGAGCTTTATGGACAGGGTAACTACTGTCTATGTACCCTATACTACTGCAATGAAAATTCTTAACAAGAAAATATCCTACCAGACAAACCCCTACTTTGTACTCAGCAGTAATAAATTCGACAGGGCAGAGGCTAAACAGGAACTTATTGACTTCTTTGACGAGGAGTACAAGGAAAACAGGTATTTCCGTGTTGAAGTTTACGATTCAATGGAAGAGATGGATATTATAAACAAAGTCCTCGGAGTAGTAACAGTAGCCATATCGGTAATTGCAGCGATTTCACTTCTTGTAGGCGGTATAGGAGTAATGAATATAATGCTTGTAAGCATTACTGAGCGTACAAGGGAAATTGGTGTAAGAAAGGCACTCGGAGCGAAAAACGGGTCTATAAAAACGCAGTTTGTTACTGAGGCAATCATACTTTGTATGATTGGCGGTGCAATAGGAATAATAATAGGCATACTGAATGGTGTTATAATCGGAAAGGTTGCTGACTATATAATCAGTACAAGCACGGACTATGCGGACTTTATTTCAGTAAGCGTAGAACCCTCGCTGTCAGCTATTATCGTGTCACTTGGATTCTCTATGCTTATCGGAGTTTTCTTCGGAAGCTACCCTGCCGGAAAGGCAGCAAAAATGGACCCCATAGATGCTTTGAGATATGATTGACCTCTGCACAGGATAAATAAAAAGGGCACATTATGTGTGCCCTTTTAATTATTAATGGTATCTAATTTACTTATGGTACTTTCCGCCCTCAGCAATTTGAAAAGCCCTGTATACCTGTTCGAGTAGCATTACTCTTGCGAGCTGGTGAGGGAAGGTCATTTCAGACATTGAGAGTTTAAGGTGACCCATTGCCTTTACCTCGTCCGAAAGACCGAATGAACTGCCGATTATGAAAGTAAGAGTACTGAAACCGCTTAAACCGGCGGACGAAATTTTTTTGGAAAACTCAGTGCTTGAAAGCTGTCTGCCCTCTATGCACATAGGAATTATCATACCTTTTGAATATTTCTTTATACTTTCAGCCTCTTTTTTGAGTGCGTTTTCCACTTCCTTTGCGGACGGGTTTTCACTAAGCCTGTACTCATCGAGTTCGTGGAGTTCAAAGGTACAATATCTTGAAAGTCTTTTTATGTACTCCGAGCAGGCACTTCTAAGATAATCCTCTTTTAGTTTTCCTATAACTATGAAATTAACGGTCATCAGAAAATTACTGCTCCTCCCTTAGTTTCTACGGGTGCTACACCCATTTTGTAGTCAAGGTTTCTCTTGTACTCTGAAAGGTACTTTTCTACTGTACTGTCTGCGGTCTGAGGGGTATTGTTTTCCTGACTGAGGTGACCGAGTATGAAGTAGAAAGTACCTGTATTTATTAGTTTTTTAATTTGTTCGGCACACTTCTGATTTGAAAGGTGACCTGAGTCAGAAAGTATACGTTCTTTAAGGTACAGGGGGTAATCACCGTTTCTGAGCATATTTTCGTCATAATTTGCCTCGATAAGAACCAGTCTGCAACCTTTCATTGCATTTTCAGCCTCCTGAGTTACATACCCTGTATCAGTACATACTGCACAGTACTTGTCGTCACTTGTTTTTACTCTAAAACCGCAGGGCTGTACAGCGTCATGGGATATACTGAAAGGAGTTACCTCACAGCCTCCGCAGGAAATAGTTTTGCCTGATACGTCAATAAGCATAGCAGTGTCACTTACCTTATCGAGTTCACAAAGTTTAATAAGAGTACGTTTAAGTGAGTAGACAGGAACATCAGTTTTTTTGGTAAGCATTTTAAGACCTGAAATGTGGTCACTGTGTTCGTGGGTAATGAATACTCCCTTTACTGCCGAAAGAGGGATTTTGTTTACTTCAAGAGCATTTGAAAGTTTTCTGAAACTTGCACCGCAGTCTATAAGTATACCGTTTTGTTCATCTCCTATAAATGTGGCATTTGCCTTGCTTGAACTGAAAAGCGGGTAGATTCTTGCCATTTTCTTCTCCTGATTACATTATGGTCTGACCCATGCGTCAGCTCGTTTGTATAATTTGTGATTTGTACTTAATTTATGGGCGACGGAACATCGTTCATTTATAGTTTATTATGTTTTACTTATTTCCGTACCCTGTCTTGTTTCCTTTATAGTGTATCCGAGTGCTGAAATTTTGTCACGGATTTCGTCAGCGAGTGCGAAGTTTTTCTCTTTACGTGCAGTTTTTCTCTGTTCAGCGAGGTCAAGTACCTCCTGAGGAATGTCACTGTACTTGTCAAGCTGTTCTTTTGCGTACTTTTCAGCATTTGCAGTAAGGTCAAGGCACAGGACTTTATCAAACTCATTTATCAGCTTAATTTTTGTTGCTGAATTTGTATCGGCTTTGAGTACGTCATAGAGTACCGTAACAGCCTGAGCAGTATTGAGGTCATTGTCAAGAGCCTCACGGAACGACTTCATAAGTCTTTCGTACTCTTTACCGTCAATATCGCCTGACTTGTCAGAAATGAGTGCAAATATTTTTTCAATCAGCTTATTGTAAGCGGTAAGAGCGTTATTGAGATTTTCCCAGTCAAATACAAGTGACTTTCTGTAATGGGATTGCAGGCAGAAGAATCTGTATACTACCGGATTGTACCCTTTTTCTTCGAGAAGTGAAACGGTAAGAAATTCACCCTTTGACTTGCTCATCTTGCCTGAATTGGTATTGAGGTGGTGAACGTGAAACCAGTAATTGCACCATTTGTGACCCAGATACGCTTCACTCTGAGCGATTTCATTGGTGTGGTGAGGAAAGGCATTGTCTATTCCACCGCAGTGAATATCGAGGTACTCTCCTATATTTTTCATGCTTATGCATGAACACTCTATATGCCACCCCGGATAACCCGTACCCCACGGGCTTTCCCACTTCAATTCCTGAGAGTCGAATTTAGACTTAGTGAACCAGAGAACGAAGTCAGCTTTATTACGCTTATTTTCGTCCTCCTCTACTCCCTCACGTACTCCGACAGCGAGGTCTTCCTCTTTGAAGTCATTGAAAACGTAGTATTTTTTGAGTTTTGAGGTATCAAAGTAGATATTTCCGCCTGCACTGTAAGCGTAGTCTTTTTCAATAAGTCCGGAGATTACCTTTATAAACTCGTCAATGCACGAGGTTGCAGGGACAACTGTTTCAGGTATTTTTATATTGAGCTTTTTGCAGTCACTGAAAAATGCGTCAGTATAGAACTTAGCTATTTCCATTACTGTTTTGTGTTCTCTTTTCGCACCTTTGAGCATTTTGTCATCACCTGTATCGCCGTCACTGGTAAGGTGACCTACATCAGTGATGTTCATTACTCTTTTTACGTCAAGTCCCGTAAATCCGAGGTACTTTTCAAGAACGTCCTCCATGATGTAGGTTCTGAGGTTACCGATATGTGCGTAGTGGTACACAGTAGGTCCGCAGGTGTACATACTTACCTTGCCGGCCTCATTGGGGATAAATTCTTCTTTTTCATGTGAAAGTGAGTTATATAACTGCATAATGTCCTCCGAAATAAATATTTTATAATACCGTCAGAAACGGTTTTTGTGCAGATTTTACCATACATCAACCATTTTGTAGCTTATCCAGCCAGTACCGCCGTAGTACTCAATCTGATACCAGTAGTCATTAGCGTTTCCTATTATACTGAATCCTGTACCGCCTGAAAGCACCTCTTTGTTATCGGTTTTGCTTGGCGAGTAGTTTACCCATGCGGTCATGCCGGCTTTTACCTGTCCTTGTGTAGCACTGTAATTTATTTTCTGTACCTCATTTTTTCCGAGGTTAATGTAGGACTGTGAAACATAGCCGTGAAGCAGACCGTTGCTACCGTTATCGGTTGATATGTAGTACCAGCCGTTTACACTTCCGAGAATTTTTACGGGGTCGCCCTGATACAGCATATCTGTTTCACGCTTTATACTGTTTATGTCGGGCTGTGAGAAAATATAAGTTGCATAAGTATTGCAGTACCCGTCCTGACCGCTTTGCTGAGGTGCGTATGAGGGGTACGACTTTACAGGGTCAGCAACCTGAAAGCCGTCATTGTCAGTAAGGAGTACTACATTTATCTCATTTTTTATTTCATTGTTTATTATAGGCTGACTGTCACTTTTTTCCTCCTGATGCTGTTCGGCAGGAATTTCGGTAATAATTTCTGTATTTTGTACTGTATTCTCCTCAGCTTTTACAGGTTCATCAGTAATTACAGGCTCACTGAATGAGATATTTGCAAGTTTTACATACCCGTCTTTACCGCCGTAGTTTATTTTTGCCCACTCTCCGTTTATTGAGTAGACTGTTACCGAGTCACCGCTGAACATTTTTACTATTGCACTTCCGTCAATACTGTCACAGAGGTCAACAGCCTTTTCACCGTCAGTTACTGATATATAGCCAATTGAGAGTGATTCTTCCTGCTTTTGACCGTTTGTTTCAGTAACCTGACTGCTTTCCTGACTGTTTGAAACATTTTCTGAAAGTCCGCATGAAAATGAAGTAATTACTGCAACAGCGGAGAAAAGTGAAATTATACTTCTCGTCAGTTTCATGGAAAGTCCTCCTTATTCTTCAACCGTACTGATATTGTACTTTTCAAGTACCTCTTTTTCTGCCTTGTAGATTTCAAGACCGTCTTTTTCCTTGCGTACATCTGATGCGAACTCATCAATAAGCTGTTTTTCAGTAAGCAGCATACCTGCCTGATATGCGAGCTGTTCGTACCAGTCCCACGAGTATCTTGAATCGGGAATACTGTCGGGAAATTCTATTTCCGCCAAAGCACCTGTTGAAAGGCACTTTACTGCTTTTACCCTGAAAATTATGCTGTCAAAAGATATAAGTATTTCGATGTCATTGAAGTCACCATTGTCCTCAAATACCATACCGCTGTAAGACTTTGACCACCTGAAAAGAGATGCTCTTATTCGTTTAGTCTTGTCTGCTACTCCGTAGGTGAGTGTAAAGCCGTTCGGGAGGAATCTAAGGTCTTCATCGGTCATTTCAAGACTTTTTTTCATATAGTCAACGGTAAGAGCAATTTGTTTTTCGGAAAAACACAGGTACTCAAAGCCGAAGTTAAAAAACAGTGCCATTTACTATCTCCTTTGCCTTTATTTTTTAGTCAGTATCTTAAATGAGCGACTTGTCAGGCTGTACAGAAAACCTTGTAGGGGCTGACTCATGTGACAGTCTGCATTAATTTGTGAGTTATATTTAATTTGCCGTTTGTAATTATTGGTTTACCGTATTCCCATGTAGTGGCAACGTTCCGTTGCCCGTTTGCTTAATTTGTACATTAGAGTAAGTGTGTTTTTAATAGTATTATGATTCATATATTTTTCTTAAGTTTAGTCCAGTTAAATTATTCTTGTCAATAATCTGTTTGAAGTTATCAGTTACAAATAAATTTAAGGGGAATTTTTTTCCTAATACTGTAATTTTAAAAATATCTAAGTTACAGACATCATCTACAAATGAATATGATTTTATATGGTGTATTATTGTTTCTCCATATATATTTCTCATTGTATCATACTTACATCTATTAATATCTAAAACATTTTGATAATTGAGAACATTAATCAACCAGAATTTTTCTTTATGATATTGCTCACATATAAGAGGAATAAATTGTATTTTTTCAAAATTTTCTTCAAAAATTTTTTTTGTTTTTTGATTTACTACAAATGTTCCTTCTATTCCCCAATAATTGCTTATGTCAGCAATAGAAATTTCTTTTTGAGTAAAAACAATCTTTCTTTGATAAAATGAATCTTGTTCTTCCATGAAAAAATTACAAGAATCATAAATTTCCTTACCAGTATCATCAATGAGAATACAATCTTTATAACCTTCATTTGCTATAACTTCCCAAATGTTCATACTGTATCTCCTTTATCAGTTATAAATTTGGGGAACACAACGCTCTGAACCTTGTGCCTTCGTTCACTTTCGGCACAAGTGCGTTGCTTATCCCCAAACCCCTGAAATAATTACGAA
>Ga0326511_10003681_pt1 | contig 12332 bp, 9 predicted proteins | sample 0_2496_0518_D_FD_203701 | JGI IMG/M metagenome (GOLD analysis project Ga0326511, IMG submission 203701) | Bovine rumen microbial communities from UC Davis, California, United States - 0_2496_0518 | ecosystem: Host-associated > Mammals > Digestive system > Stomach > Rumen | place: USA: California...
TTTTATGCAGACAGCAAAGAGAATTACATATTTTTTTACCGCTAATGGCTCATATTTCACAGATTATTTGTATTTTTGCACTCCAAACAATGATTTTTCACCATTCAGAAGTGTTTCTTCAAGCTATGCCAGCATTTAAACTTACATCGAAATACAAGCCGACGGGCGACCAGCCAGAAGCTATCCGAGACCTGACTGAGGGACTCAAAAGAGGCGACCGCGCTCAGGTACTGTTAGGCGTGACGGGGTCTGGAAAGACCTTTACCGTGGCAAACGTTATCCAGAACTTCGGACACCCCACTCTGATTCTCAGCCACAACAAAACGCTGGCCGCCCAACTCTACGAAGAAATGAAAGGCTTCTTCCCTGAAAATGCAGTTGAATATTATGTTAGCTATTACGACTACTACCAGCCAGAGGCATACCTCCCCCATACCGACACCTATATCGAGAAAGACCTGGCCATCAACGAAGAGATTGACCGCCTTCGCCTAAGTGCTGTAAGCAGCTTATTATCAGGACGTAAAGATGTCATCATTGTATCTTCGGTTTCATGTATCTATGGTATGGGATCGCCTGTGGCTTTGGCTGAAAACGTGATAGAGCTGCGGCAGGGACAGACGCTCGATCGCAATATGCTGCTGCGCAAACTGGTGCAGGCACTCTATACACGCAACGACATCTCGATGGAACGGGGTAATTTTCGCGTAAAGGGCGATACCGTTGACATCTATATGGCCTACAACAACGTGGTATTGCGCGTCACTTTCTGGGACGATGAAATCGACAGTATTGAAGAGTTAGACCCCGTCACGATGCTGCGCTTGGGCCGCTTTGCCGAATACAAGCTCTACCCTGCCAACCTGTTCATGACTTCCCAGGAGCAGACCAACCAGGCCATCCATGACATTCAGGACGACCTGACGAAGCAGATAGCCTTTTTCACTGAACTGGGCGATGACATCAAGGCCCAGCGCATCAAGGAGCGCGTGGAGTATGACATGGAGATGATCAAGGAACTGGGTCATTGCTCGGGTATAGAGAATTACTCGCGCTACTTCGACGGACGCAAGGCGGGCGATCGTCCTTACTGTCTGCTCGACTTCTTCCCTGACGACTATTTATTGGTCATCGACGAGAGTCATGTGTCGGTTCCGCAAATCTCAGCTATGTACGGAGGCGACCGGGCACGCAAGACTAACCTCGTTGAGTATGGCTTTCGCCTGCCGGCCGCCTTCGACAATCGTCCACTTACCTTCGACGAGTTCCAGCAGGAGGTCAACCAGGTTATCTACGTATCGGCTACACCTGCCGATTTCGAGTTGCAGGAGGCCGAAGGTGTCGTTGTTGAGCAAGTGATACGTCCCACGGGACTGCTCGACCCGGAGATTGAAGTAAGGCCAAGCGAACATCAGATTGATGACCTGCTCGAAGAAATCACCTTGCGCATTGAGCGCCATGAGCGAACGCTCGTGACCACCTTGACCAAGCGCATGGCCGAGGAACTGAGCGAGTTTCTGCTGAACCACAACATACAGACCGCATACATCCATTCCGATGTGGCAACGCTCGACCGTGTGAAGATTCTGGAAGACTTGCGCAACGGCGTCTACGATGTGCTGGTGGGAGTCAACTTGTTGCGTGAGGGCCTCGACTTGCCGGAGGTGTCGCTCGTAGCCATCCTCGATGCTGACAAGGAGGGCTTCTTGCGCTCACACCGAAGCCTGACGCAAACGGCAGGACGTGCCGCCCGTAATGTCAACGGACGCGTCATCATGTATGCCGACACCATCACCCAGAGCATGCAACTCACCATCGACGAGACCAACCGCCGACGCGCCAAGCAACTACACTACAACGAGGTTTACGGAATCACTCCAACGCAAATCGTCAAATCATTGAAAAACAACCTGTTAAGTAGAGAAGACTCTTCTGATGTGAAGGAGTTGAAGCGCACCTTGCAATCCACTGGTCAGACCACTGCCGTAGACGTCGCTGCCGACCCGATTATCGAGCACATGACTCGCCCGCAGATGGAGAAACTGATTGCCGAGAATACGCGTCGAATGAAAGAAGCTGCCAAGCAGCTCGACTTCCTCCAGGCTGCACAATATCGCGATGAAATCATACGTTTACAGAAAGAACTGGAGCTGAAATAGTTTATCTGCATCGGTATTTCAAAAACATAATCGCAGATAAATCTGTATGACGAGTCGCACAAAACGAACAAAATCTTTGTTTATCTGTAAAAAAACAATTACCTTTGCATCTTAATTTTAATTTTTGTACGTACGCATCATGGAAATCGAGATTAGCGACGCAGTACTTCAGGAGGCTGCCTTGAAAGGAATGGACGAGTTTGTCAACGTGTTTGTGACGGCTCTGCGCAATGCTGTCGGCGGCGAACCTACCATCGACACGCTACAGCAGCTGAATGCCGACCAGGCGACACTGCTGGCTTGGGACACCCTGCATCAGGAAGTAATGGACGGAGGCTTCGTCCAGCTCATACATAACGGCTACGGTCCCTTTATCTTCAAGAATCCCTTTGCTAAGGCATTAAACAAGCTGTGGCATCTGCGCGAACTGTCAAAGTTGGTCTACGATGCACATACGCTCTACGCCAAGTATGGTGCTGAGATTGAAAAGGATTGCACGGACGACGAGTTCATGGCTCTGTTTGAGCAATACCCTGAATTCGATGACCTGGACGACCAGTTCGTAGAGAACGAGGAGCAGTACACGGAGCAGATTGCACAGTATATTGACGAAAACATCGAGAAATTCGCAAAGATACAATGAACAAAGCAGAACAAGAACTTAGGAAAAAAAGTCCCATACAGATAAAGAACAAGAAGGCTGCCTTCGAATATTTCTTCATTGAAGAGTTCACGGCAGGCATCGTGCTGACGGGTACGGAAATCAAGTCTATCCGTGCTGGCAAGGCCTCGTTGGTCGACACCTATTGTACCATCATTCGAGGCGAGCTGTGGGTGAAAGGCATGTCTGTCAGCCCCTACTTCTATGGTTCTTACAACAACCATGAGCAGAAACGCGAGCGCAAACTGCTACTTACTCGTCGCGAGATCAACCGGTTGGAGAGTGCTACTAAGCAGACGGGTTATACCATCGTGCCCACACTTGTCTGGATTGACGAGCATGGACGTGCCAAGGTCGATATTGCCCTGTGCAAGGGTAAGAAAGCTTACGACAAGCGACAGACTCTCAAGGAAAAAGAAGACCGCCGCGAAATGGATCGCGCAATGAAAATATACAAATGAAAACTAAACTTAACGAGATTGTTCAGGAACGTATCTTGATTCTCGACGGTGCAATGGGCACGGTGATTCAAGAATACGGATTGACAGAAAACGACTTCCGCAACGAGTTGCTGAAGGATGTGCCAGGCCAGATGAAAGGTAACAACGACGTACTCAGCCTGACGCGCCCCGATGTGATTTGTGACATTCACGAACGCTACCTGAAAGCGGGAGCTGACATCATTACCACTAACACGTTCAATGCCCAGCGCATCTCACAGGCCGACTACCACACAGAGTCACTGGTCAGGGAGATGAACCTACTGGCAGCGCGGATAGCCCGGAAGGCTGCCGACAAATATTCGTCTGACGACAAGCCGCGCTTCGTTGCCGGATCGATAGGTCCTACGAACAAGACGTGCTCTATGTCTCCCGACGTGAGTAACCCGGCAGCTCGCGAACTGACCTACGACCAATTGTTCGATGCCTATACAGAGCAGGTAGAGGGACTTATCGAGGGTGGCGTCGACACGATTCTCATAGAGACCATATTCGACTCGCTCAATGCCAAGGTGGCCATCGATGCCGCCATACAGACGATGGAACGGCTGGACACACGGCTGCCTATCATGTTGAGTGTGACCGTCAGCGATTTGGCTGGACGCACGCTGAGCGGACAGACGCTCGATGCCTTCCTTGCATCGGTCAGTAACTACCCCATTTTCTCCATTGGACTGAACTGCTCGTTCGGTGCCGATCAGATGAAGCCTTTCCTTAAAGACCTGGCTCGCCGGGCACCCTACTTCATCAGTGCCTACCCCAATGCCGGCCTGCCCAACTCAATGGGGCTCTATGATGAGACACCAGTGTCGATGGCACCAAAAATAGGCGAATTCATCGACGAGGGGCTGGTCAATATCGTTGGCGGCTGCTGTGGTACTACACCTGCATTCATCGAGAAATACGTGCCATTGGTGCAAGATGCGAATAATGGTTTCAAGCCTTCGCATGTGCCTGCTCCTAAACCCCAATCCCTGTGGCTGAGCGGACTCGACTTACTGGAAATAAAGTCTAATCTCTCTCCTCTTTCCTCTTTCAACTCTCCACTCCCCACTCTCCACTCTCCTCTAAACACCCTTGCCTCCCCACGCTTCACAAACGTTGGCGAACGTTGCAATGTGGCTGGATCTCGCAAGTTTCTTAGGCTCATCAAGGAGAAAAACTACGATGAAGCCATTGCCATAGCTCGCAAGCAAGTGGCTGACGGTGCCTTAGTCATCGACGTCAACATGGACGACGGACTGCTGGATGCCCGCGATGAAATGGTCACTTTTCTCAACATGATCGCTTCTGAACCTGATATAGCCCGCGTGCCCGTCATGATCGACTCGAGCGACTGGAAGGTCATCACTGCTGGACTGAAATGCGTACAAGGCAAGAGCATCGTCAACAGCATCTCGCTCAAGGAGGGCGAAGAGGTGTTCCTCTCGCATGCCCGCGACGTGATGCGCTTAGGAGCTGCCGTTGTGGTGATGTGCTTCGATGAACAGGGACAGGCCACCACTTATGAGCGCAAGATTGAGATTGCCAAACGTGCCTATCGTCTGCTGACCGAGCAGGTAGGCATGTCTCCGTGTAATATCATCTTCGACCCGAACATTCTCTCCATAGCTACAGGCATTGAGGAACACGACGCATACGCACTCGATTTCATTCGCGCTACCCGATGGATTCGTGAAAATCTGCCGGGTGCCCATGTCAGCGGTGGTGTCAGCAACCTGTCGTTCTCGTTCCGAGGCAACAACTACTTGCGCGAGGCCATGCATGCTGTTTTCCTCTATCATGCTATTCAGGCTGGCATGGACTTTGGCATTGTCAACCCTGCCACGAAGGTGGCCTATAGCGACATTCCTGGGGAGCTATTAGAAACGCTGGAGGACGTGATCCTCAATCGCAAAAAGGGTGCTGTGGAAAAGCTGATTGAATTGGCCCCTACCCTTGCCAACGAAGGTTCGGCATTGGCAAAGTCGCCTGTGTCCTCAGAAGCCCGACAAGCACGAAGCGGGTCGGTTGAGCAACGCCTGATTCATGCACTCATAAGCGGTGTAGGCGACTATTTGCAAGAAGACCTGAAAGAAGCCATCGCTCACTATCCTAAAGCTGTCGATATCATCGAAGGTCCCCTGATGGAAGGCATGAACAAGGTGGGACAGCTGTTTGGCGAAGGAAAGATGTTCCTGCCCCAAGTGGTGAAGACAGCACGCACCATGAAGCAGGCAGTCACCATTCTGCAGCCCTACATTGAGGCACAACGCAGCCAAGGGGCAGCCAAAGCCGGCAAAGTGCTCTTGGCTACGGTCAAGGGCGACGTTCACGACATCGGTAAGAACATCGTGGCAGTGGTCATGGCTTGCAACAACTATGAAGTGATTGACATGGGAGTGATGGTGCCTGCCGAGCAGATTGTGCGCAAGGCCATCGACGAGCAGGTCGATATGATTGGTCTGTCAGGCCTCATTACCCCCAGTCTTGAAGAGATGGTCAACGTGGCCAAGGAACTGGAACGAGCCGGTCTGCACATCCCCATCATGATTGGCGGTGCCACCACCAGCGAACTTCACGTAGCCTTGAAGATTGCTCCCGTCTATGGTGGCCCTGTGGTCTGGATGAAGGATGCCTCACAAAATGCACTGGTAGCTTCGCGACTGATGACCAAGGAGGAAGAAATGGCTAAGGAACTGAACGATAAGTATGTACGCCTGCGCGAGAATTACCAGAGTGGACAGCAGGAATTACGCTCGCTCGAAGAGGCAAGAAGGAATAAGTTTAACTTGCTTGAATAATAATAAGTAATTGAATATGAAAAAGTTTCTTCTGCTTATAATAATCATTTCTTTAACACTTACAACCCATGCTCAGCGCAAGCGTGAGTTCAGGGGTGCATGGATTCAATGTGTCAACGGGCAGTTTCTTGGATTGGGTACCCAGCGTATGCAGCATACGTTGCGTTATCAGCTCGACGAACTGCAGAAAGACGGTGTCAATGCCGTTATTTTTCAGGTTCGTCCCGAATGCGATGCGCTCTATGCCAGCCAGATAGAACCATGGAGCCGCTTTCTCACAGGACAGCAGGGCAAGGCTCCCTCACCCTACTGGGATCCGCTGCAATGGATGATTGACGAGTGCCACCAACGCAATATGGAACTGCATGCATGGATTAACCCCTATCGTGCTAAGACGAAAGTGACCACACAGCTGTCTACCTCGCATATCGCAGCACGCAAGCCGCAGAACTGCTTCGATTACGACGGACTGATTATCCTTAATCCTGCCATTGCAGAGAACCGCGACTACATCTGTACGGTGGCACGTGACATCGTTTCGCGCTACGACATCGACGGCATCCACATGGACGACTATTTCTACCCCTACCCTGTTGCCGGTCAGCCCATCCCCGATCAACAGTATTTTCGCGCTTATGGCCAGCAGTTTGCCAACATCGGTGACTGGCGACGCCATAACGTGAGCGTCTTCATCGAGCAGTTCTATAAGACCGTTCACGAAACGAAGCCCTGGGTGAAGGTGGGCATCTCGCCTTTCGGCATCTACCGCAACAAGAAAAACAGTCCCGTCGGCAGCGAGACTAATGGTCTGCAGAACTACGATGACCTCTATGCCGACATTCTCTTGTGGATTGACAAGGGGTGGCTGGACTATTGTGTCCCACAGCTTTACTGGGAAATAGGTAACAAGGCAGCCGACTATGCAAAGCTGCTGCCTTGGTGGAACGACTATGCTGGCGAACGTCCGCTCTTCATCGGTGAGGATATCGAGCGCACGGCCAAATACAGCGACCCGAGAAATCCACGACATACACAGCAGGCTGCCAAGCGTGCCCTATACGACCGAATGCCCAATGTTCAGGGCACCGTACTCTGGTATGCGAAGGCTGCCGTCGATAATGTAGGGAACTACGGAACCATGCTCCGTAACAACTATTGGCGCAAGCCCGCTCTCATGCCCCTCATGCCTTTCATCGACAAGAAAGCTCCCAAGAAGCCGCGTCGTGTGAAACCTGTTTGGACTTCCGACGGCTATGTTCTCTTTTGGACAGCCCCACGGGGCAAGAAATGGGGTGATGTGGCTACGAAGTACGTTGTCTATCGTTTCGGGGCAAAGGAGAAAAACCGTATCGATGATGCCTCGCACATCGTAGCCGTTACAGGAAACACCTTCTACAAGCTACCCTATCATCAAGGTCGTGAAAAGTTCGTCTACGTAGTGACAGCTCTTGACCGCATGCACAATGAAAGTAAGGCTGTCAAGAAGAAAGTGAAGCTGTAACTCGAAAGTACGTCACTTGCCCATGGTAAGTGACGTACTTTCGAATGGCAAGTGACGTAGATGCTACAGTTATCTGAAACGCAGTTCTGCCAGGCGTTTCTTATAGGTCTTTTTGAGTTTGCGCACGGCTTGATTGCGAATCTGACGGACACGCTCGCGACGTAGCTGCATGTCATCAGCAATCTCCTGCATGGTGAGACGCTCCTGACCGATGCCGAACCAGGCATTGACCACACGGCTCTCACGCTCGTTCAGACATTGCAGGGCATACTCTACTGCTCGCTCTACGGCTGATTGATAGGTGCGCTCGTCGGCCAGAGGCGAATTGCCGTCGACGAGTACAGAGAGAAGGCTCATATTGCTTCTGCCTCCCAAGGGCGCATCGACCGAGCGCGACTGGCCGTCACGGGCGTTCTCGACACGCTGTTCAGCCGTCTCAGCCTTCAAAGCACGTTCTATTTGCTGGCGCACAAAGGCAACGGCATAATTGACAAAGCGCAGACCGCGCGTGGCATCGAACTTCGATGCCGCCTTCAGCAAACCGATGTTTCCCTCGCTGACGAGATCTTCCATGACGAGTCCCTGCCCCAAGTACTGTCGAGCGATAGAGACTACGAAGCGCAGGTTTGCCGATACAAGCTTGTTCAAAGCCCGTTCGTCGCCCTTCCTGATGCGTTCTGACAGCGAAGCCTCTTCGGCCTCGGTAAGCAGTTTCTCACGACCTATCTCGTCAAGGTATTTGTTTAGCAACGTATCTTCCATATCTCAATTTACAATTCTCAATTCTCATTTCTCATTTCTCAATCATCTCAGTTTCAGCCCGTCGCCAACCCGAATCTGATAGTCGGGCTGCAGGTGGTTGAGTTTGTAGAGCGACTTCAGACGAATGCCATAGAGTTGTGCAATGCTGTACATAGACTCACCGGCACGTACATAGTGCAGACGGCCTTTCTCACTCTTCGGAGCCTTCGAGCGTTTCTTCTTCAGCCAGACAATCTCTCCCTCTTCGAGCACGTCGTTCTTGTCACGCTCGTTATAGCGTGCCAGCTTGCGGTAGGAGATATTGATTTCCTGACCAATACTGCGGAAAGTGTCGCCTCGACGGGCAATCATGTAGTAGTTGTCGTTGTAGATCTTGATGGGGTGTAGCGGCTGACCGTTATAGGAAATGTCTTTCGTGTGGCGAGCCACATATTTGTCGTAATTCTTGGCACTATCGTATTGATAGAGCTTATAGAGCTGGATGATCTCGATGAGCTTGCTGGCGTACTGGGGATTGGTGGCATAGCCACATTCCTTCAACCCTCGTGCCCAGCCTTTATAGTCGGTAATCTTCAGACGGAACAGGCGACTGTAGCGCTTGCTCGATGCAAGAAAGCGCGAATGGTCCTCGAACGAATCGTAGGCATTCTTGTAGGCACGAAAGCATTCGCCACGGGCATCATCGTCCTGATAGATGGTGCGTCCCGACCATCCGTGACACTTGATGCCGAAATGGTTGTTGCCTTTGCTGGCCAGAGTGCTACGACCTGCACCCGACTCGAACAACCCCTGCGCCAAGGTGATGCTGGCAGGAATCTTCCATCGCTTCATCTGCTCGATGGCGATGTCCTTGTATTGGTTGACGTATTGCTGATATTTTTGGTTCCACGATATCTGTGCCTGAACAGCCAAAGACACGCAAAAAGACAGCAAAAACATAAATTTTCTCATCTTTTCGAATATTTTCTTTGCAAAAGTAGTAATTTATTGTGAGATTTTATTATTTTTGCAGGGAAAATCTTTTATTTTATGAAAGAAGTAACTCTTAAATCTATGATGAAGGTCTGCCAGATGGACGAATTGAGTGCCGAAGACCGCGAACTGGTCGAGGTAGCCATCAAGCAGACAGACATTTCTTATGCGCCCTACTCCCACTTCCATGTAGGGGCTGCCATTCGTTTAGCCAACGGCCTGATCATTCCTGGTTGCAATCAGGAGAATGCGGCCTTTCCTGCCGGTCTGTGTGCCGAGCGGGCTGCCATCTATGCCGCAGGAGCACAGTATCCCGATCAGGCTGTCATGTCGCTGGCCATTGCCGCACGTAATCCGCAAGGACAGCTGTTGGCAAAACCCGCATCGCCCTGCGGCACTTGCCGGCAAGTAATCATCCAGACAGAGACGCGCTTCAAACAGCCAGTGCGCATTTTACTCTACGGCACGGAGGAAACATACGTGCTTGAGGGAATCAAGACACTGATGCCGCTGTCCTTTACAGAGTTTTGAGTCTACCCGCCGCTGTTTACAAACCTTTAGACAGGCTTACCATCGTTTAGGGGATATATTTCTAATAGCACCCCATGCCCTTGGCCGTTGATAGCGAGTCAAGGTGGAAATCATACTGAAGTTTCTCTTCGTCGATTAGGACGAAGTGTTGTTTGCCTTGTACAGAATCTTTGGGGGTCTCCCAAACCACGTGGTTGAAGTTGACAGTATCGTTGACTTCTGGCGTTCTCATGAGGCAGTGTTCGAAATAATAGCCAAAGGCTGATGTTGAGTCATTCTGCTCGCCCATAATCACATCTTCTTCATAGCCAGTGAAGATGGAGTAGCGGCACCACAGTAAAGCCAGGGGATAAGGGTGTCCGTTCCATGAGTTGGCAAAGCGCAGGGCAGCCCCACGGTCTGCATGGAAGGGATAAAACTGGGCCACGGTGGAGTGCTCTACTACTACAAGACCGCCATAGACCGCCATACAGTCGCTTAGCGTGTTGGTAATCTGACATGAGTCGAGCATGACAAAACTGTTGAAAGCCTGCAACCCTACTCCCTTACAATTATGGATGACACACTTGAACATGGTAAGGCGCGGCTGGAGCGAATCAACAATAGCCGAGTCGCAGACAACTCCCTGCGAGGCATTGCGAATCTCGGTATTCATCAGCACATTATTCGTCGACGAGGACATGAAGTGCAGACCGCGCCACTGTCCGCTCACACGGTCGTATGGCAGGTAGTCGAACATGCGGTCAAGACGGTCGCCACGGAGTGTGACATGGTATGCGTGAAGCGTGCCATAGACTTCCATTCCCGCCTGATCATGAAAAAAGAGCGTAGTATTGTTGATGGCCAGTGTGGCGGAACTATCGACACGCAGACCGCCATAAACGAGAATCGGTTGCGAAGAATTGACAATCGTGTCCTTACGTATCACCTTGTCATGCCACACCAGCGCGTCCCAGGCAAAAGCATGAAGGGGAACGGACTGCTCTACCCCACTCTCAAGGGTGAACACAAGGTCATCGCTGACATCAACGGGCTGCTGTTGATGGGTCTCATGTGGTGTCAGTTCTACGAACACACGGAGGCTGTCGCCCTTACGCACTTCGAGTTCAGTGGCAACAGAACCTTGGCTGTTGTCAAGATAAGTACCGTCAACATTGACGCGGAAGCCCGTCTGATTGCCCTGACGCAGCCGCACACTCTTGATGCGAAGCCCATCGCCCGAATGGTTAAATACCCACATCGTGTAGGTCGACGAACCGATTGTAGAGAAGACGGTATCGAGTTTGACGGTATCGGTAGAGAATGTCAGCCGCAAAGAGGAACTCGTAGAGAACGTGTCATCGTCCTGACAAGCGGCAATACCTATTATAATAAGAAGAGAAAGAAAAATCCGTTTCATCATACAGATAAAACGGACTTTCCTTGATGTTTATTTTTCTGTCCTTCGTTTTTTTTATTTTCCGAAGTAGCGCTTCAGCAGTCCTGCGAAGCCTGCACCATGACGGGCCTCGTCCTTTGCCATCTCGTGAACGGTGTCGTGAATGGCATCGAAACCAGCAACCTTGGCGTTCTTGGCGATGCGGAACTTATCCTCGCAAGCACCAGCTTCGGCAGCAGCACGCTTTTCCAAGTTAGTCTTCGTGTCCCACACGCACTCACCCAGCAGCTCGGCAAAACGGCTGGCATGATCGGCCTCCTCGAAAGCATAGCGCTTGAAAGCCTCGGCAATCTCAGGATAACCCTCGCGATCAGCCTGACGAGCCATAGCCAGATACATGCCTACCTCGCCACACTCACCATTGAAATGATTGCGCAAATCATTGATCATCTCTTCAGAAACACCTTCGGGCTTGCCGTCACCAATCTTGTGAACGGTAGCATAAGTAGTCTCACCATTGTCAACCAGTTCAGAGAACTTTGAGGCAGGAGCCTTACAGATAGGACACTTCTCGGGAGCGGCATCGCCTTCATAGATATAACCACAAACGGCGCAAATAAATTTTTTCTTCATAATGTTGATTGTTTGTATTAGTTATTGATTCAGTTGTTCGAATGCAAATGTACGTAGAAAAAATTATTCACGCAAGTATTTCGTAGTTTTTATTAGCAATTTATATTTTGTCTACAATAATCGCAGTAAAAAGAAACGCTAACTATTTCATCTCTCCAATTGTTTTACAATATTTTTTCATTTTGTTGAGAAGTTACTTGTTTGTTTCATTTTTTTTATATACCTTTGCACCCGTTATAGCCATCCTTTCCTAATGAATCTGCGAGCTTCGGGCTCTTGGTGCGGAGGTGGAATCGACGAACTATATCCTTAAAGTACCTGTTTGAGGACTCTATTTAATCGACAATTTCATAATTTTTCGCCTCATTTTCTATGGCAGTCAAGGCACTGAACATGAGATTGTCTTCTTCCTGTAAATCATTCTTCTCCCACGTAGCAGACAGCTGCCGAGC
>Ga0326511_10003682_pt1 | contig 12330 bp, 13 predicted proteins | sample 0_2496_0518_D_FD_203701 | JGI IMG/M metagenome (GOLD analysis project Ga0326511, IMG submission 203701) | Bovine rumen microbial communities from UC Davis, California, United States - 0_2496_0518 | ecosystem: Host-associated > Mammals > Digestive system > Stomach > Rumen | place: USA...
CGTAAAGGTCACTACCGATGTCGAGAATATCGACAAAGCGTTCATCTTCAACGACAAGGGCCTGCTGGCACGCCAGTACAAGCAGGGCGCCGTCAAGAAGGTGGAACTCGGAACGATGGTCGAGAACCCCACCAAGGTGATTCTCGCAGTAACTCACCCTCAGGACAACGTACAGAAGTATCGTGAGAAGGAGCCCTTCCACGTGAATCCCGACGGAACCAACAACGCCGAGAAGACTACGTTCCTCATCAACAAGATTGCCGACCGCCACGCCAAGGACGTCCGCGCCAACTTCTTCTTCGGCAACGAGGAAAACGACAAGCTGCCCGAGACGAAGGCCAACCTGGTGAAGAAGGGTCTGTCGCTCTACGACGGCATCTACACCAAGGTCGCAAAGGGCATCACTCGCGGCTACATCAGTGCCGAGATTGGTAACCTGATTACCACCGGCGACCTGATGGCTATGGAGAGCGACGTGTCCTACACGAAGTTCAAGGCAGCCTACAACGCCCTGAACGACGACCTGCGCGCCGCCGACGAGCTGCTGGCCTACATGTCGCAGGGGCTGGCCGACCACATCATCGAGGGTTACATGATCATGCACCCGCAGCTGTCGCCCGAGACGCTGAAGGACGGCTGGAAGTTCGCCCAGATGAAGAACCTGACCATCGTGACCCACACCTCTATGGGTAAGGGCTCGCAGATTATCTTCTCTCTGCCCGACAACCTGGAGTATGTTTGCGACGTGCGCCCCGAGGGCCAGTCAAACATCACCGTGGCCATGAACCCCGACGACCACAACCTGTTCGACTACCAGATTCAGACCGCCCAGGCTACTCGTATCTACGACTACTCGCCGAAGGTGATTTGCGTGAACGAGCAGGTGAACACGCCGAACAACGTGCCTGCAGGCGACTACATCGCCGACATCTTCACCGTTGCCACTTCCAACGACGAGAAGGGTACTGCCGAACTGGCCAGCGGCGAGAAGGACCTCTACAAGGAGGGCGATGTCATCACCGTCAAGGCTACTCCGAAGAGCGGCTTCGTATTCGTAGGCTGGTCTGAGGGCATCAGCGGCCAGATTATCAACGGTGCCAACCCGTTCAACTACACCTTCGGTGGTGGCGTTGTTCACCTGGTGGCACAGTTCGAGGAAGCTACTGACGGCGGCAACGGCGGCGGCGCCGAGACTCCCACCTACACAGCCGTAGAGAATCCCTCTGGCAACCCCTCTGAGAAGGGATGGTACGAGAAGAGCGGCGACGTGTATTCTTTGACTGAGGATACCGAGGTAGTGTCTGGCAAGACCTACTACACGAAGGACTAAACGCTATCGGAGGTGCTGCGGCGGCGCGGGTAAGTAGTCATATCGCCGCCCGCGCTGCCGCCCTCTGATTTTTCTCTCTATGGCTGCCGTGATACGGCAGCATACTGAACAAGAAACAACCAACACAAACACAAAATTTTATAACGATTATGCCATTATCATGTATTCCCAAGAGCGTTCTCAGCAGCGCCAGCTGCCAGGAGAACCCTTCAGGCGTGAGCAACCACATGTTTGTCGTGCCTCTGGCCAATGTCGGTTCTATCGTGGCTGACGACACGAAGAACCAGTACACCATCAACCTGCCTGAAAGCCAGAAGGCCCTGCAGGGCTACCGCATCGATTACAAGTCGCAGACGGGGCAGGTGACGAGTGAGGACAACGGTACCGGCAAGGGCTGGACCGGATCGACCACTGGTCGTGTGGAGATGAGTGAGGACGACATGGCCTTCACCGCTCGCGTGCTGCACAACTCGGACAAGAACCTCTACTTCGTTGCCACTGGCAACAAGAAGGCAGGCGAGACCGAGGGCACGTACCTCGACGAGTATATCGTCATCGGCAACGAGAACGGCGAGGCCGAGATTCAGGTGACCTTCGATTCGGGCACGGCACGCACCGACGATCATGGACAGACCTTCACGGTTTCCTGTGGTTACATGAAGTATCCTGTAACAAAATGGTACGGTGTCATCAACCAGGTCGATGCTGCATAAGCGTCACTGGCTGACCTCTCATAAACAAGGCTCTGGCTCCCGAACGTGAGCCGGAGCCTTGTTTTTTAGTTAAGAGTTAATGGTTAAGAATTAAGAATTATGGTTACGAAACTGATAGAACCTTGTTGCGCACAGAAGGAACTGCGCGAGCTGCGCAACATACTGGAAAAGGAAGGTACGGCGCAGATGGAAGGCTATGGAGACCTGAGCTTGACGGAGCTGCTGCCTGCCATGCTTACACGCTACAGCAACGCGGAGATGTTGATAGTCGCCCCGTCGCTACCCGACCAGGCGGCCGAGATTATCGCCACATGGATGCGGAAACAGTGGGCACGCATGGACGGTTGCGGAAACGTGAACGTGGTGAAGCGGCTGACCATCGTCAGCGACCTTTCGGAGACGGCATCGCCCGATGCCTCGGCGTGGCTGAAGGAAAACCCCTACGGGGAGCGGCTGGTGCTGCATAATATGCAGCAAGACGGAACGGCGATACTGCTGCCGGACTTTGCCATCGAGGGACCGGTGAACATGCGCTACGGCAAGCACTTCACGGCCACAGCCTACGGCAAGCGCGAGGACGTAGATGGGCTGTGGACGAAGTACCGGGGGATGGTGGAGAATGCACCCGATGGGAAAGGAGTAGATATCTCTGAAACCGTAGAACGAGGGGAGAGCAATCAATCCGCCGAAGAAGCGGTGGGCACGGTGGCTGAAGATACTACTGAGGCGCTGCCCGTCGCGCATTCCGACATCATTTCACCGATGGAGAGGCGTCGCGGACGGCGATTCAGTTAAACGGCTGCGTTTCAGCCGATAGGATCAGGCAAGCATCTGGATGCCCATCAGGCATTCGATACGGAACTGGATGGAGGTCTTTGCACCGTCACGGTCGACGGTGCAGAGGTAGGTGTCTTTGCCGGCTTGCACGAAGGCGCTGCTCTTGTCACGGAAGGTGAGCAACAGATGGCTGGGGGTGCGTTCCAGTGTGAGCAGGTAATCAAGGACGGTCATCCCGTTGGCATCGCGGCTCAGGTCGCGGTCGTCTATCTGACAGTTTACCGTCACCTTATGTAAGCGGCCAGCCGTCTGGTCGCTTTCATCATCCTTGGCCTTGCCTGTGAGGCGCATAATGGGGATGAGGATGCCGCTGGTGGTGGCTGGCTGCTGTCCGATGGTGATGGCACTGGTGAGGGTGGGGGTGAACTGAGCCTTCGGAATGACGGGGGCAAGCAGCCAGGAGTTGACACCCGACGGAGAACCGCCGGGCACTGCGGCGGGATTATAGACGGTAACGGGGATGGCGGTGATGGCCATGAGGTCGTCGAGGTAAAATTCTTTGCAGGATGGCATAGTTTTTTTTGCGACAATATCGCAAAATACCGGACGGAAATCAAGGGCAGGGGAACCTGGCATAGGGCTGCGCCCGGCAAAACAAAATGACAGGGCGCACGGTGCTGAAGCAACACCAGCGCCCTGCTGCAACGTCACGGCGAATGACGGTTTATCGGAAGAGCCGGCGGGCGAGCAGTATCAGCCCGTCGGTGAAGAAGTTGGCCGCCACGTCGCTGCCGAAGTCGGTGAGCCACGACTGACGGTTTACCTTGTCGGCTACCTGCGCTATCTGCACCGACTGTTGCTGCAGGGCCTGCAAGATCTCGTCGGTAGAGCGATTCTGCAGGACCATCTGGACGAAGAGACGGCGTTCTTCATCGGTCATGCGGTCGTAGATACGTTCGAGCATCTGACGGCGGGCGAGGTATTCGAGGGCGGCATCCATGATTCCATCCTTGCGGCGGTACCGCAAGGCACACTACATCAGACGTTGAAATACTTGCGGATGTCGTAGATGCCATCCTTGTCCTTCAGGGTCTTCAGCGCCATCTTGTAGCAGGCAGCGATGATATCCTTGTCGGTGGGAGAGAGGGGCTTGCCAAGCATCTCAGCAATGTTCTCTCCGAAATCGGAATATATCTTTGCCATCTCAACGAACAATGCACATCGGTTGTAGCACGGCTGCTCTTCGAGTGGCAAGCCGAACGATGTCATCGCCTGCTTCCACTGCTCGCGGCTCCAGGGAGCCTTGGGATCCATGCCTGCGATAATCTTGTCGGCCTCCTTCGGCGTGAGGTACTGGCACCAGCGGATGCTCTCCAGTTTGTCGAGCCATTCCTGGGCGAGGTCGGGTTTATTGACGATAAACCACTCCATCATCTCCTTATGCACGTTGCCGAAGACGTGCATGTTCTCTACCTTGTTCGAGCCAGCCATCATATTGTAGAGGGCGCGGAACTCGGTTCTCATTTCTTCTGCTGTCATTTCTTCTTTTGTTTAGATGTTGATTTTGTAGGATTTCTGCAAATATCTCCTGTTCTTTCCATTTCTTGCAGGATTGGAAATCAGCATGACGGGCAGCGGGCCGACGGGATGCGCGGCGTGCGCTGGACGGGGATGCTGCGGGAGGATATTTGTGAGACGGGTCGGCGAGGCTTGGATGTTGCGGAGTGGGACGTGGGTTGCTGTGATACAGCAACAGACTCGACGGGCTGCGCGGCATCAGTCTTCACTGGTGCCTTCGCCGTCTGTTTCTTCTCTGTTATCTTTGCTGATTTGGTCATAGATGCTGTTGTAGATGGTGTCGATAAAATACATGATGAGTTCGAGCCATAGGGCGGAGTAAGCGGCAAGGAAGGACACCGCGAGCATCCGTGGCACCGCTGGGAGATGGGCTACTATAAGGCCGCCTCTCAACGGTGCATCGTCGCCCGTCAGGAGGCATGCCAGCAGGTATGCCAACGTACTCCAGAAGGTGAGACATTTCGGACAGTTGACCACGGGCAGGCGGCGGTGGAGAACGCGCTCCACTGCCGCTATCAGCCCGAGGTGGTTGGCCGATGTGCAGGCGACTACGATCCACGCGATGTCACTCCATGCCATAGCCTGACAGATACCTATGCGCCAGTGGCATATCCCCCGGCGGCGACCTGTAACGCTCGCATTCGCAAAACGGTTGGTGGTTCTTCCTTTTGTGGAAACGTCGGGGGCTTTTTTTATACTCTCGTCCCCGAGGGAAGAGTGAAAGAGATTGTTGCGATGGTATCGCAACAGACAGGACGGCTACTCGCCGGTGCTGTCGCCAGCTGGGAACAAGGCCTCGTAGGGCTGCCAGTCGATGGCGTCCTTCTCTTGCCAGCCGGCGGCCTGCAAACCATGAATATGGTCAGTGGCGTGCTGGTAGAAGTCCTCTGCTTCGGTCATTGTCACGAAGGTGTGGTAGACGGGTGTGCCGTCCTCCTGCTCGCCCATCTTGAACGTGACGGGCAGGTTCGCGCCGCCGGTCTGTATGGCCCGGGTGTAGGCAGCCATGAAGTTGAGCTGCTGCTCGACACTAAGCCACACGGGGATTTGCTCACCATCGGCAGATGTCCACACCAGGCCTGAAACGATATCCTCGGTAGTACGGGCGTTGATGTCGGCGATAATAGCCTCCTTTACGGTGCTGATGCTGACGTTGGGGTACTGGCGCTTGTAGAGATACACCTCATTCCATTCACAGAGGTCTTCGGAGATTTCCTTCAGACCATAGCCGATGATGATCCGGCTTGCGTCTTCGCGCAGATAGGCGAAGTCCGACTTACTTCCTGAGATTTTGTTCATAATCATTCTTTTTTAATAGTTTGTGAAAATACTGCTTGCTTTCTGTAATTTTTGTCATGCCAGCATCGAACACGCCGAGCCGCAGGAACTCTTTCCTGAAGAACAACTGACGGCGCAGGCGATAGGACGCGGTGTGAGAGAGGATACCGAGATAACTGTTGACGCTGCGAAGCGTCCTGGCAATCGAGAGACGGCGACCACGGCGACTGTTCAGTGGATGCGTCATAGCGGAGTCCATGTGCTGACGCGACGGATGGATCAGCAGCTGGATGCTCTTGCTGATGCGCTCTATGGTCTTGTTTGATGTGTAGGTCCTGTATGGCTTGATGAACACGCCCAGAAACTCCACGCCGCGATGCACCTCGCTCACCTCCAGCTTGCCCATGTGCAGCTCCAAGCCTAACTCCCGTTTCAAGAAGTCGCGGATGCGTGGAACCAGACCGAGCAGCCACTCTTTGTCGGCACTCACCAGCAGCGAGTCGTCCACATAGCGTCCGTAGTTGCGAATCTTCAGGTCGCGCTTGCAGAACTGGTCGAGTAGGTTCAGATAGACGTTCGAGAATAGCTGCGATGTCAGGTTGCCGATGGGCAGGCCAAGACCTTCGAGTAATTGGAGCATCGACTTGGCAGGATCGAGGTCGTCCCAGTCCTCCGGCAAGCCTACGATGATGCAGTTCTCCTTCGGATTGAGCATGACGATAACTTCCGTCAGCCAGCAGATGAAGTCTATGTCGAGCACGTCGCGCCAGCGGGGCCGCTTTCCCGTCTTGGAAGCAACGGTCGCTGGCACACGGTGCAAGGCCATCTTGCGGAGCGAGGCGGTGGCTATCTCCAGCAGCCGACGGCGCACGATGTGCATGAAGTAGCCGCGTATGTCCAGGTGCAGGGCATAGCACGGGCGCTGCCAGTTGCGGCTTTCCCTGCGTAGCATGTCTGTGACACGCTGTATGCCATAGTGCGTCCCACGTTCGGGGACGCAAGAATACGAGTCCTGAATGAACGTCGCCTCGAAGAGCTGATGTGTCCAGTTGTAGTAGAGATGATGGACTATTCGGTCGCGGAACTGGGCGGCAAATATCTCGCGTTTCTTTGGATAGTCGATAATAAAGCACTTCGACGGCAGCGGCTTGTAGCGGCGATAGTAAAGGTCGTCGCATAATGCCTCCATATTCGCCTTCAGGTTCGCATCCCACTCCACGACATACGACATCTGCGACTTCCCACGCCTGGCGCACCAGTAGGCCATATAAAGGTCGCGCAGCAACTGTTCCCTCGTCAGAACCATAGTTGTAAAGCAGGAGGAAGAGGACTTCGCACCCGTCGGTGTAGGAAATCTGAACAGGGCGCACCGCGAAGCCGTTGAACCGATTGTTGGTATTCTGCGGATTCACGCCGCCCGAGTTGAAGTTGAGGTTCCGCCCATTCGTAGCCGAATTAAACGATGACGACCAGAAGTTGCCGTTGCTGCCACGGTTGTTCCACGACTGGCCATTGCCGTTACCCGAGCACGGGAAGACGGCTCCAGCTCCGGTCGCCACCTGATACGACGCCGGAAAGGGGTTGCTGCCTGAAGCGACCGCCGCGACGGCGGACACTGCTGCAAGACCATCCCGGGTCTTTGTTTTTTCTCGCATCCCCGGAGGATGCAGGACGAGCGACCTATGTAATACTACTGAACGGTGCATATAGAAGATACCTCTTTCCTCTCTGCGTTTGATTTTAATTTTTCAGAACAGCGCGGCGGCCTGGCGTTTAAGTATTCTCAACAATTTCAGTGCGTCGTTGGGAGAAATGTCCTCAACGGGCAGTGCTATCAGCTGTGCCACGATGTCGCTCATACGCATCGGCTTCGCCTGACTGCCAGCCAGCAGGGCCAGCAGTTCGTCCGTCTCCGTGCTGCGCGATACGCCGTCGGAGGGCTTGTCTTTCTTTTCATCCTTGACGGGGAATGCCAGCTTCCACTCGCTGAATTTCTGCCTCAGTGCGTCATAGTTAATATTGTCTCCAAACTGATCAGCAGGCAGCTCTATGGCGATATCGATACGGTTGTCGTCGACGGGCTGGAAGGATATCTGTGACGTCTTCGGCAGGAACTTGTCGATGCTGGCGAATGGGAAACCTACGAAGATGACCGAGCCGCCAGTGTTCTTCACGTTGCGGTGGACGGGATTCAGCCGCTTGGCTCCCACCTGCTGCAGGTGCTCGTCTGTGGTGCCATGCTCGCGGCAGAGCCATGCCGACCACTCGTAGGCCTTGTAGGTGCTGCCCTCGCGGAAGAGGTGAATGACGTTCCACTGCGAGACATCCTCGCGGTTCTTCTCCACCTCAAAGATTTCTTTCATTGTTGGCATATTCTATTTCCTTATCTTTTTGTTGAATTTTGTTTGCCGGCATCATCGGTACAGGCACTGCCTGTGCCGCCTTGGGGGCGGCTGTGGCAGCGCCGCACCGACGATGCCTTTTGGTTACTCTTTTGGGAGTAGTATTACTGAACAGGGCGCACCGCGAAGCCGCAGAACCGATTGCTGGTACTCTGCGGATACACGCCGCCCGAGAGGAAGTAGAGGTGCCGCCCACTCGTAGCCGAATGAAACGATGACGACCAGAAGTAGCCGCCGCTGCCACGGCGGCTCCACGACTGGCCATTGCCGACACCCGAGCACGGGAAGAATAGGAGATTACCGTTAATCTTCGATTTCAGATAGATGCCAGTAACTCCGTTGACCGTCACTCGCTTGTCAGTACCGGTGACTACCGTGCCGTTTGAATCGACGTACTCGATGTTGTTGAACAGCTCAGCGAACTCCGAAGAGGTGGGTATACGCCACGGGCCGCCGAGGTTGATGTGGGCGGCGTCGTTCGAGAGCGAGAGGCTGGCCGAGAGAGCTGCACCGGGCGTGGAGGCATACGGGCCGTCGTTGGACGTGCCCCAATTGTAGCTGAACGATGACGAGCCGCTTGGGTTGTGCCCCTGGACGTTGCCCCAGGAGAAGAATGAGCACTCGTACTGGAATTCCGAGGCCGCGAAGCCGTCTGGCTGCGTGACGTCGATGTTTCTGCGTGCCCACTTCAGTCCGCTGGGCAGTCCCATGTCCACCCAGTCGGTGGTGATGGTGCCTGCGGTGTAGGAGATGGGATAGTCCGTCGTAGCTCCGTTGGCGTGCTGGACGGTGAACACGCCGTCATTGTAGCTGGTGGCGACGACGGGATTGCCGAGCGATGCCTTGCCGGACGGCACGCCAGCGGAGTTGAATAGCATAGAGAGGAAGGACGACGAGGGCGTGACGTTGGAAAGTCCTGTCTGGACGCTCTTGAGAGCATCCTTGATAGAAATAGTTTCTGCTGCCATAATTGTATTTTTTTAATGAATTGTTGCTAAATATTTACGATTACTGTCTTGCCGTCGCAGACAACGGTCTTGCCGTCGCAGACGACAATCTTGTACGTGAGGTACGTGTATTGCATCGTGACGCTCTTGGCCGTTGTGTCAGCCCAGTTTTTGGTGACGGTGGCGGGCGGGTCGAAGCCGCTGATGTCGTTGGGTTCGAGGGTGTAGTTGAGTCCGAAGGCCACCTTGGCCGTCGTGCTGGAAGTGGAGAGCGTGGCGAGCGTCGTGGAGCCGGTCTTCAGCGCCACACGCGCCGCCGAGAGGCTTGCGCTGCCGCTGCTGCGGGTGATTCTGACGGTCAGGGCCTCGGTGCACGACGTGGAGTTGCTGACGGTCACGGTGTAGCTGGCCGACGCGGCAGTGTAGTTGCTGGTTGCCGCCATGCTGGCCGTGATGGTGGCCGTGCCCGTGCCGACGACGGTGACAAGGCCGGTGGAGCTGTTGACGGTGGCCACCGACGTATTATTAGACGTGTAGGTTACGGTGCCGTCGCCAGACTTCTGGAGCACGTTCTGCACCGACTGGAAGTTGATGTCGTAGGGTAGTGCCACGTAGCCGCAGTCCGGCGAGTTGCTGACCGAGCCGTCCTTGCGGTAGACCACCTGCAGCGTGTTCGTGCCCGTGGGTATTGTGATGTCCACGTCCGTCCACTCGGCCGTCTTTCCGCTGCCGTTGTAGATGGCGTTGCTCGGTGCGTCGGACGATGACGTGGGCGCGATGTCTGATGCGTTCCACGGCGCGATATACACGTAGTCGTATCTGCTCTCCGTTGCGGGGCCGACCTTGATGGTGGTGTTGACAGCTGCGCCCGTCGTATTGACGAACTGGAGCTTCATGACCGCCGACGAGGAATCCTTGCCCTTGTTGGTTACTGAGCGGTAGACGTTCATGCCCGTGACGCTCTTGGCGGTGGTCTTCTCCCAGTTGCTGGCGATGGCCGTGACGGCTATGCCCAGCACGCCTGTAGACTTTGGCACGGCCATGCTGGAGGCCACGAACGAGAGCGAGCCAGTGCCGCGCCCGATGGTGACGGTGATGGCCGACGAGCTGATGGCGGTGTCGGTATGGTTGGCGTCGCCTTTGACGTAGTACCATACGTATGACGTGCCGACGGCTGACGACGAGGGTATGCTGCTGGAGAATGATGACGTGCTTGTCGGCCGGCTGTTCGAGGTGGTCTTCAGGTAGTAGACCGTACCGCCAGATGCAGAGCCTGCCGTGACCAGCGACTGCGACGAGCCATTGTAGGAGAGCGTGCGTGCCGTCGGTGCCGATACAAGCGTGCTGGCTACGCGACGGATGGTGAACGTGCCCGATGCTGTACCCGTATAGGCACCCTTGCCCGTGACGGTGACGGTGGCCTGTCCGGCATTGGTGTTGTTGGCGTATGCCACGTCGTAGCCCGCCGATGGCACGATGCTGCCGTTCAGCGTGACGGTCACCGCCGGCGTCAGTGCAGAACCGCTATAGTCCTGGTCAGCCGCCGTGACGATGGCCTGGCTGAGGTTGATTAGCACGACCGTCGGCGACATGAGCCGCCTTCTATTCGTAGACACCATAAGCCACAATCCATTTTGTTCCGTTAAAGAGCAGGTTCAGCTCGTAGTTCTTGCCAGCCTCGATGGCATAGCCGCTGAAGTATGAGATCGCCGCGCTGCCAGCAGCCTTGAACGTCACGTCAGGCGACGAGCCTGCGGTGAAGCTGAGCATGACGCTCTGCAGCTTCGTTGCGCCGCTCAGGTCTGGCAGGGTGACGGCCAGCGTGCCGACGCTGCCTGCTATACTGTAGTATTTGTCCGGCTCGACGGTCAGTTGTGTGGTACCGCTTGGCACGCTGACGATGGGCATGCGGAGCTGGACGGCTGGCTTGATAGAGTCGTTCCACACGGTCTGGAAGTCGGCCAAAGTCATATAATTTTCAACGGTCATAGTCTTTCTGATTCTTTTCTGTTTCTAAATCATGTTCAAAGAGAAAAGGCAGGAAGGGGCGGGCATGCCGCCCCACCTGCGTAGCGAGAGAAAGACTGCTCAGACCGTGAAGGTGGCCAGTTCCTCGGCGGTGACGCGCTGGGGGATCTCAAACTCCACGTTGACAGCCTTGTTGGCGTCGGGAGTGAGAGCCACGCCGTTCACCTTGACGGTCTGTATGGCTGAGTCGGCCTTTGCGCCCTGAGCGGCGGTGGCAAAGTCAGCAGCCTTCGAGCCGCTGTCGGTCAGGTTGCCGTTGGCATCGAGTCCGGCGAAGTTACCGGCGGTGGCATTGCTCACCTTGTCTGCCTTGTCGGCGATGTCCTCGGCCTGCAGGGCGGTGTCGGCCTTGCCGAGCGAAGCCTGCACGTCGGCAGCGAGGTCGCTCTTGGCGATGCCGTCGGCGGGCTTGTCGTACTTCGCGTTCCAGGCGATGCGCTCGTTGGCGGTGATGTGGATGTCGGTGTCGGCAGCGTGCAGGTCGTAGGCATCCTTCAGAGCCTTACCCTTGGAACCTTCGTAGGCAGTGCCTGCGGTCTCGCCGAGGGCGATAGAGGCCGAAATCTCAACGTAGGCAGAGCCACTCCAGCGGTAGGTCTTGTTGTCGTCGAGGGTCACGTAAATCTTGCCACCCTCACCCTCTGCGGGCAGGGCTGCAAAGTTAGCGGCCTCGATGACGTCATCAACGTAGGAGGGCAGCTGAGAACTGGGCACGAGGCCGTTGTCGTCGAGGGTAGCCACACCGTTGGCGGCACCCTTCTCAGAGGCCAGCACGTAGCTGCCTGCCGGCTGGAAGGTAGTCTGGTCGAGCAGCGTGCCATCCTGGAGGACGAGCTTCGGGGTTGCGCCTTCGGCCACTGCGGTTACGGCGATGAATGCGCCCACGATCCAGGGCTTCATCGAGTTGGTCCATACGGTCTGGAGGTCAGCCAGGGCCATGTACTTTTCTTTTGTCATAGTTGTTGAAAAGATTAAAAAATAAAACTTATGCAGGACTTGCACCTGCGTTATCTAATGTTTGGTTTTTGTGTCTCTTGTCAGATGCGGGCTATCAGGTTGAGCGCGTATGAGCGCAGCTGGCCCCTGTCTTCGCCCTGCTGCTCGGCCTGGTCGATGAGTGACTTCAGCAGGGTGGTGGCTCCCATGATGTAGCCCATCGGGCTGGCCTTCGGTGCGTCGGGTGTGGTCAGTGCGGCGTACAGCGTGCGGGCTATCTGCTCCGACTGCTGCGCCTCGCGGCTCACTGCGGGCTTGGTGTGTGTACGCTTGCGGCCCTT
>Ga0326511_10003683_pt1 | contig 12329 bp, 27 predicted proteins | sample 0_2496_0518_D_FD_203701 | JGI IMG/M metagenome (GOLD analysis project Ga0326511, IMG submission 203701) | Bovine rumen microbial communities from UC Davis, California, United States - 0_2496_0518 | ecosystem: Host-associated > Mammals > Digestive system > Stomach > Rumen | place: USA...
AAATATATTCATTAAAAGGCAAATATAATTGTCGATGGGTTAGTGATTACGAAGTTGTTGAACCGAGTGCAATATTCTTTGATGGTGCAAAAAAATATGGGAATAAACACAATCTTCTAACAATTTATCTTGGTGCGTTCTACTACGAAATAACATCTATCACGGAGATATAAAGTAATGTCAAAAACTTAAAAGACCGCTGACCAAAAAGTTAGTGGTTTTTTTTATGTGTAATATCGCTCTCGTATATTCAACCAAACTTTGGGTGCTTTTTCCATAAAATTTGTATAAAAATTCAATCTAAATTTGTGGAAAATCAAGTGTTGGTTTGGTTTAATATATGTAAGGTTCGCAAGACCTGTCTGAGGTAGCGATAGACCGATAGCAAAAAAAGTCGCACAAAAAAGTGAGTGTGTGTGTCGGGTTTAGTGGTAAACGAGGTACGACAAACTACACTTGCATACGAAAGGAAAGCAGACTGCAAATTACCTCCATTCGTACCACCGAATTGCTTGCTGATTAGTTAAACCCTCTTGGAAATTGCTACTCCGAGAGGGTTGATTTTTTTGTGGAAATTTTGATTAGTTTTTGGTTATATAACTGAACAGATTAAAATACAAAACTATGAACATTCAATCATTGGAAACAGAGTTAATCGCATTGGCAGAAAGTCACAAATGCGAGTATTCAAATCATTTACACGATGAGGACGATGAGCGTTGCTTTACGTTCTTAAAGTACAACGTGCCGTTGTTGGCTGACGTGCGTATGTTGGCTGAAAAATATGGGTTGGACGACTGCATTGAAACCGATGGCAGTTGGGGATATGTGGCGTTATATGTATTTGATTAAGTTGAGGAAAAAATCAGTTCAATTTGGTTATACAAGTGTAAACATTAAAACTTACAACTATGCGAGTAATGAAACATAATGACGACATCATCAGGTCAGTCAGTTCTTTTAAGAAGTACAACAATGTTCTCACGGACATCATCGAGGAAAGTAGCGTGTGGAGAAAGCCTGTCGGCTGCATTGAACAGGTATTCTGCGGTACATTCGTGGCAAAGGTGTATGTTGGTCAGCAAATCAAAGGCACCTACAAGTTTGACTGCACCGATTTCAACGCCAAAGTCATTCCCGACAACGCAAGGGTACGACTGACAAAAGTGGCATAAAAAAAAGGTAAAGTTTGTTCGTATTGTGAACGCTCTCCGATAATGGTGGGCGTTTTTTTATGTGTAATATCTCTCTCGTATATATAACCAAAACCGAGGTTTTTTTTCCATAAAAAAACTTAATTTAATTTGAGGAAAATCCGCTTGTACATTGGTTCTATAAATGTAACAATTAAAAAATAAACGCTATGGCACTTTTAGACGAAATCAAATCAAAAATGAACGAAAAGTACAATGAGTTTGAGAAAACCGTTGTCCCCCAACTGTGCGAGGTGGCAAAGAGAATGATACCACAACAAGGGTATTTCTGCTTGTCTTGTTTCTTCGGAACAAGTCTCAACATCAGCAGTTATGGCAGTCTTCCGACAAATATGGAACCCTATCTGCGTGAATGGGTAAAGCGTGAAGGTTTGTCTATACGTGAGAAATACAATTCTCGTGGAGCACGTCGCCTTGAAATCTACGCCTAACAACATTTAGACCAGGAATAACTATATGCCCTCCGCATTGGGGGGCATTTTTTGTTTGCTTTTTTGTGGAAAAAGTCGGTTTTGTTTGGTTATATATACGAGAGGGAGAGTGGGGTATGGTGAATGTTAAATTATATTAATTAACACTTTTTAACATTTATTTGTGGAAAATGTTAGATAAATTTGGTTTAATATATGTAAGCAATTAAAAAAATAAAGATATGGAACTCTACAAAATTAACAATGGCGAAACCTACATTCCCAAAAACGAATGGTCTAATAAAATAAAAAACGGCAAACTCACATACTTTGTCAGAGGTGAGGGTCACCATACCACAAAGAAGTTTGAAGTCATTGACGTGGATATTGAACCGAAAAAAGATGCACTCTACATCGGTAAGATAGCAAAAGAATATGGTCACGCTGTAGCAACGCCTTTGTGCGAAGAGGCGTTTGGGTGTTGCCAAATAAGTGCTGAGAATTGGGTTGTAACATTCCAATACGCCTACGAAACCGCTATTGAGAATAACATCGACCCCTCGCAAGTTGCAGTTGAAGTCGCAAACAATTTCCGTGGGTTTTTCGGTATGCTTGACCTTACTTTCCTTGAATGCAAACTTGCAGGTCTTGACAATGAATTTGAGCCGAGCAGGTGCCGCTACAAAGGCAAAGAGAACGTATCAACTCAAGAATACATTATCGAGAAGTATGGCGAACCAACGGCATTGCTGATTGAGAAAATGCTTGGATAGAAACGCTGATTACTCAAATGAGTTTTAAACCACTCCGAGAATGGAGTGGTTTTTGTTTGTGTATTATTCCCTTCGTATATACAACCAAAAAAATGTGATTTTTTCCTTAAAAAAGTTGCGGAAAATGTGATTGGTATTTGGTTAAATAACTGAACTTAAAAAAATTAAACACAATGAAAGTAAAAGTAATTCACGATAGTGGCGAAGTCTATAAAGATGGTGAAATTGTCGATAGTAAGGATATTATCCAGGACTATATTGACGGACTTAACGCCAGCGACCCCAACGATGCAGAAACGATAGAATGGCTCAAAAAGGATAATGGTACTTATGCCATTGCTTTTATTGGAAGTTTGTGGGGAATTGATTTTGAATTTTGTGGAAAAAATTAACTTAATTTGGTTATATAATTGAACTTAAAAACTTAACAGATATGACAATCAGACAATATAAAGGCTATGCCTTTGAAAGCAGTTGCGACAGAACTCCAGAGTACGTTGCGTTTGAGAAACAATGCAAAAAAGAACTGAAGGCACAATGCAAAAAGGCAGGTTTCAACCTCCATACTTTCCACCCCAACCACTTTGAGTGGTCTGCGGTGCTCGAAAAGGACGGCAAATTTATCTATGTCAGTCTCTCCGATGTCCGCTTTTGGGATTGGTACAACGATGTGCTGATACGCACAATGGCACACGCCGAGGATTGGCACGGCGGTTCAAACAATCGGTGCTCGTTCAACGAAATAGGCGACACGGCACTGCGACTGCACCAATGGCAGATGCGACAAGTAGCATAAGACGTTCCATAAATTGCTTATACAGACCGCTACCCTTTGAGGTGGCGGTTCTTTTTTGTATAATTCTCCCTTCGTATATATAACCAAATATTAACTTAATTTTCCTTGAAAAAAGGTAAAAAGTTCCAGGAAAAAATGCAGAGAATATGGTTATACTACTGAACAACGAAACTTGATTGGAGATAAAAAAGATAGTAAAAAAATTAAAAAAATTGAGGAAAAAGTTACGTTAGTTTGGTTTAATATATGTAAGAAACGAAAAAACTAAACAATATGAGTAAACAAGCAGAAAATTCATTGGCACTCTACAAAGGCGGAAACCCCTCAACCATTGAGCAGTTGCTGAAAATGCAGTCGCCAAGTGTCGTAAACGAACTTAAAGAACATTTTAACACGACCTCGCTCTCCGAGTTGGCAGTCAAATTGTCAAGAGGTTAAAGTCTAACCGCCCAAATGGGTATAAAGCACAGATTAGTATGAGGACAAGAGACCGACCGAAATAGATAAGTAGGTATCTGAAAGAACATTAACCCGATAGTATAAGAAACACTAAAAATCGCCCAAATATGCCGCACAATAAAGACACCCCCAAGTAAAGGTTAAATTCCATAAAGTATAGTATCGTATTTTGCATAGTGACAGTATTAACCCTCAAAAATTTAACGATATGAAGAAGTAAGGAATTTTATTAAGAGATATATATTAAGACCGACCGTTCCCGCCCACAAGTCCGATTATCGCCCCCCTTGAATTTGGTAAGGCTGGGCATCCGCACGGGGCAAATTGCGGGGACAAATTGTCAAACCGACACGCTGAAATGATAGGTGTGTCGGTTTATTGTTTTATTAATTACTCAAATGAGTATAATATTTGGGGAAAATATGTAAGGTTTTTGGTTATATAACTGAACATAAACATTAAGACAATGGAAAACATCAAGACCCCAAGTTTCAAAGGTTGCTCTCCCTATAGGGAGGAATGGTTAGACGACGATACCTTTATCATCTATTTTGCTGACCGCAACGACAAGATTACTTGTGATGATGAGGTGATTGACACGGTGAACTCACTCTATGCCGAGGTACACCTTGACGAGAACAACGCTGTCGTCATTGGTGAAAATGTCTATGATGGCAATAGCCTTGACTACCTCTACACGAACTATCACTGCATTGGTGACACCATCAGCGACGAGATTGGTATGGACGAGAACACCGCCAACGAGATTAAGGAGTATGCTTTGACTAAAATGAAAACGTATCTGTAATGCTCTAATAGTGTTTGGTTTTTTAAGTAAGGTGATGAAAGTCACCTTTTTTCGTGCATTATTGCCCTCGTATGTATAACCAAAATTGAGATGTTTTTTCCTTAAACTTTTTAGTTAAAATCGGGGAAATTATCTAATGGGTTTGGTTATATAACTGAACTTAACAAAAGAACTATGCGACAATTCAGTTTAATACCTGCTTATTACGAGTGGCATTTAATTGACAATGACACTCACGAAACCCTGCACAATGTTGTTGACCCTGCCGATGAACTCTACAACGAAGACGGCACTCCCAAGACATTGGAGGAACTGACAAATTGGTTTAATGAGGAACTTATCTCCGCTGACATTGCCTATTCCGAAGATGACGAATACAACGGCATTTGGTTGAGTGAGGAGAAACGTCTTGACCAAACAGAGGAAATCCCTGCGGTTGCAAAAGTCATTGCTGAAACCCTTTACAACTATTACATTGCATAACAATTAAAAGTATATCGAATATGGAGAAAATGGTATTGGAACTTAACCGTTCCGAGGCACAGACCCTTTACGGTGTCGTCTGCGAGAAACTGAATAGCGGTATCTTCAGTGAATACACGCGAATTGAACTTACGTACATCAAAAACATACTGATGAAGTACCTGCAAAGTTAGACAAAAAAACCTCCCGTGGTAGCGAAAAGTCACCTCCGACAAAGGGGTGACTTTTAATTTGTGTATTACTGCCCTCGTATATATAACCAAAATTTAACCTAATTTTCCTTGAAAAAATAATTTAGTTTTAAGGAATATACAAGGTGTATTTGGTTATATAATTGAACTTAAAAACTAAACAACAATGGAAAGCACAATGCACATACAAAGAGAAGAAACTCGCTATACCAACAATGAATACGCTAATATGCCGAGCATTGATTATTGCCTCGCTACTTCGCCCGACCTTTGCAAACGTAACCAAAACCGAATTGACTTTAACAAAGTCAGTGAAATATGCAAAAAATATGGTTTTAACTATACTTTGATTAACTCAACTTTTGGTGGGGATGGTGTAGACCTTATGGTTTACCTTAAAACCAACGAAGATGTTGCGTTATTTGACAAAAGGTTTAAGGACTTGACTGATGACGAAAAGCGGTTACGTTGGAATTTAAACAAGTCGTATAACGACACCTATCGTAAACTCCACGACTGCATCCACGAACTTGACGAACAGACCGATTTGTTGTTCCGTTGCAGTTGGTGTGGTAATTGTGGTTTGTTTGGTAGCAATGACGTAAAACGTCAGACTTATTCCTTTGCCGATGGGTTGGATTCCTGGCGTAACATTACAAACCATTGGTCGCCACTCATTCACGACATCACAAGCAAACTTTCAAAGGGTGTGTATATCTATGCCACATCGTCACAATTAAAACCTCAACCTGAAGACTCTCCTTTAATGGAAGATTTTGAACCTATCATATTGGAGAAAGTTAAAGAGTTGTTGGGTAAAAAGTATAAATACTCATTTGAGTATGGTAAAAGGGGTTGTGACACCAATACTCCGTCCTACAAGGCGTTGGTGATAAGATATGCCGATAACGATGAATATTGCGGTATGATTAGGTTTAATCGTGATAATATCGGTCGTTACTTTATAAAGACTGCTGCTCCTCTGTGTGGTGAAACATCTTGGAAAATGGATTGGGAAAATCCAACCGAAGATTTGGAAAGGGCGTTAGACTACGTTAAGTAGATTTTGAATGATAACAATATAACCGCCTACAACAAGTAAGCGGTTTCTTTTTTGCATAATTCTCCCTTCGTATGTATAACCAAATATTAACTTAATTTTCCTTGGAAAAACGGACAAAATTAATCAGAATTTGTATGGAAAAAGGGCATTTAATTTGGTTATATAACTGAACATTAAAACTTAAACAATATGACTATCAGTGAAGCATACACAACGATTGATAACTGCAACCACTTCATTGCTAACGCCAAGAAATTCCTAATGTTGCGTTTGGGACGCTTTATCGGAGCAGAGAAAGAGGTTGAACTGAAAACGCCTGTGTCGGTTGAAATCCCCGAAAAGGGTTTTGTTGATGTGTGCAAGGTTAAGTATAGCAACGAGGATTGCCTTTGGCTCTATTGGAAAGACCCGAAAGTTATACCAAGTGGTTACAACGTGGCACAATCGTGGAAAGCGGAACGTGTTGAGGACAATCGTTGGGTTGAGAAACTGAAACAAATTGTCGACCAATTCGAGGAAAATTTTAACTAAATTTGGTTATATAACTGAACTTAAAAACTTAGGACAATGAAACTTAATAGAATGGATATTGTAGGCATCAACGAGCGAGTGAATGACATTCGTGGTGCGTTGAATATCGTTTCCAATGCAACGAAAGCAGAGTTTAAAAAAATCATTAACTCCTGCCCCAACAAGACCTTTAAATTTAAGGTTGAGTGGACGGACGACGGCGACTATCTTGTGGGCAAGCAGTACACCCACAATAGTTGTACCGATGTGCCTATCCAAAAGGTAACTTGCAATGGTGACTGCATCATTTTGATTGACTATAACGGCAAACAACATTTTCCCTACCAATTGGACTTGACGCTCTTTGAAATAGTCTGTGCAATGACTGCCGAACTAATGGAACTCACAAAAGACGAAAACCCCTCGTAGAATTAAAGGTTAAACATTTAGAACCACTGACCAAGGTCGGTGGTTTTTTTTGCACATTACTTCTCTTGTATATATAACCAAGCTTTGACGTTTTTTTCCTTAAAAATAGTTGCTAAATTTAGGGAATATTTTATGTTAATTTGGTTTAATTAGTGAAATCAAAAACAAAGCAAAAGAACTATGAAAACAATTAGCATTGAAAATCTTACAAAGTGCGACTACAGAAGTGGTAACACCTATGACGACATCCTTGTTGAGGACAAAAAGAACAAAGTTACGTTGCTTGTGGTTGCGTGTCCATTGGATTGTGGCGGTACTATCGATTGGAGTTGTATAATCGGTTACGATGTGTATGTTTACACTGGCAAAAAGTCCAAATTCGATGAAAAATATCTTGGGCATATCAAGTTTATGAACCCACAGAGTTTGCGTAGAATTTACACTAAAACGTTGCCGTTGGTGGTTTATAATAATCCTTATGGTGACGAAACCGATATGCTCCGCAAGCGTGTGAACCCTAACAGCAAAAACTTTTCGGGAAACCTCAATGGTTACTATACGTTCACTTGGTCTGCTTGCGGTGGTGCTACATTCTGTTTGCATCATTATGAAAACGGCACATACGAACTGAACACGTCCGAAAACCCCGATGATAGTTGGGATTGGTCGGGAATTGAGAACTTTAAGGTTGAATAAACCTTAATAGTATAGTTGAATATAACCACTGACTGAAAAGTTGGTGGTTTTTTTTGTGCATTACTCCCTTCGTATGTATAACCAAAAATTGCCTATTTTTTCTGTGACAAAGATAAAATAAAATGATAAAATTCCAAAGAAAAAGTATGTTAAATTTGGTTTTATAATTGAATTTAAAAACTAAACAACAATGGAAGTGCATATTAGGTTAAAAGGCAATTTGTATTCATTCAATACACATTGCAAAACTCTCAAAGAGGCTATGGCTACATATCCCATCTGTGCCAAACGCTCTTGGATAGCAGAATGGTGGAAAGAATAGTTTTGAGGAAAAAAGAAACTTAATTTGGTTATACCAATGTAATTAAAACGTAAAAGAAAATGAGAAACAAAGATTGGCGACACAGCGACGAAATGGATATGCGGTTGAAAGAACTCGAAAAGTCCGACCGCAAGTATATGGACAGCGTGAAAGGTTACAAGAAACCCAAACACAAAACCAACTACAGAAAGGCAATGTAATATGTTCACAGCAGAAATCTACGGCAGAGAAATCAAAGCAAAAACTCTCAAAGGTCTAAAATGCAAGGCAAGCAAGATAGCAAACAACTATTGGAAACCGTTTGACGAAATGTTTGTTACAGGTGATGACTTTCTCCAAACATTAAGATTCATTCGCATCAACAAGAAATGCCCTAACAACACCATTGTATATGGGCAATGGAAATAAAAATACTCAAATGAGTGCAATAATTTGGTTATATCATTATGAAAGTAAAGATTATATCCGATATGGGAGAGGTGTACGACGGTCGTACAATGGAAGTCAAAGAGTTAGTCAATGACTATATAGAATGTGTTGATGACGAGGAAATCGCCACATTCCTACGCACGGTAGATGAGAACACCGCATTGAAATTCATTAAAGATATGTGGGGTTTGGAATACGAAGTTATCTCTTAAAAGGGGGCGTTGTCGAAATTAAGTCGTTAGTAATAACGGTTTTTTTTCGTGCATTACCTCTCTCGTATATATAACCAAAAATCTAATGTTTTTTCCTTAAGGAAATTTTTAACTTAATTTGGTTATATAACTGAAACAATTAAAGATTAAAAATATGGCTAATACAGATAAACACAGAATTATTGATACGCCTTTTGGTGAATGTTGCCTCAAAAACGAGTGGGCAGACGAACAAGGTTATCCTTGGTGCGAACTCTACATCGGCGACAACTACGATGAATTTGTTGGCACTTGTGCTTGCAGTATGTCCGACAATGAGGATATTATCCTTGAACAAATAGATGAATTGTTGAATTGCTAATTTTTTGTGGAAAAAACTAACTTAATTTGGTTAAAGAATTGTAACAATCAAAAACTATATGACTATGGACGAAAAAACCTATGACGAGTTTATCAGTGCGGTGGACGTTGTTTGTGGCAACTGCATTGAACGTAGCGAGGATATGTGTGAGAATTGCCCTGTAAGGCACAGCGTTGATTATTTCAATAAAAAACAATAAGCAATGAAAATTAACGGTAAATTTTATTATTCAGTGAATGTCCCAGGACGGAACGGCTATTCTTTTGCCGTATGCAGTGAAACTGAACTGAACGACGAGGAAGTCATTAACAGCGCCTTTGATGCAGGTGCTTTCGAGGGGCAGGAAGAAGATGTTGATTATGCTGTGGTTGATACCCTTGACAGCGAAAACGATGTGAAACACTTTGCAAGTTGCACCTACAATGTGTAATTAGTTGAGGAAAAAACGACCTTAATTTGGTTATAATAGTGTAAACATTAAAAACTAAACAATATGGAAATTTACAAGAAAATCAATCCCATTAACAGAGTTGGCGGTGAAGCCCTTGACGAACTCAAAATCCGTGTCCGCTACGACAAAGGCGGTTACTATGGCAAGCGTGGCGTGTACGCCTACATAACGCCTGTACACCGCGAGAAAATCAACGAGAGTTTTGTCAGCGAAACTTGCACGTTGCTCGGCGATACACACGAAAGTGGTTTCAAAATGTTGCTCCGTGAACTCGGTCGCAAGTCGCAGAAAGTCGAGGACGAAATTGCCTCCAAGATTGAGGCGAAAGCAGACGAAATCGCTACTCTGTGGAATGAGCAAAAGCATACAGAAGTCGCAAATATCCTAAAAGCGGCTATGTAGGGGGCAAAGGGGTAAAAAGGGGTAAAGACCGCTGACCGAGAGGTTGGCGGTTTTTTATTGCTATTATCTCCCTCGTATATTTAACCAAATATTCGCTGTTTTTTCCTTAATTAATTTGTGGAAAATTCAAGTGAACTTTGGTTATATAAGTGAAATTAAAAACTAAATAAAATGGGTGATACAACTAAATGCCCTCAATGTGGCAAAGAAATAAGCAACGTTGAATATATCCGCTATGGCGGTGTATGTTGCGGTTGTTGGCACAAAAACGATAATCAAAAACTAAAAAATAAAAACAAATAACTATGACTACATTTGACAGATACCACAACGTTCTCCGTGTAAATGACAATATCGTTGTACCTTTGCGTGACGATGAAAATACCGACATTCATAGTCTGGGTATATGGAAAATTACCAAAATTAACAAAGACGGAACAGCTAAATGCGTTCTAATTGACGATGATTGCTGTGAGGAAACCCTTTTCCCAAACGAAATAATTAAAGTTTAAGGAAAAAATTAACCTAATATGGTTATATAACTGAACATAAAAACTTAGACAATATGAAATACGGAAAAGCAGTAGCCAAAAAAGTAATCGGTATCAGCAAGCAGGATTTCAACACCATTATGGATGCAATGATAGCGTTTGCTCGTGCCAATAATCTGCGGATGAACTATGAACCGCATGATGAAACGTATATCGAGCGTGACAAGGACGGATACCGACACGAATTTAAGTTTGAACCTATCCAATGGGTTGACAATGCCACCGTGAACCTGTTTTATGATGTTGCCAACCTAATGGGGGTTGCGCACAAAGTCAAGACCTTGCGTATCAACACCCCGAACATTCCTGATATAACCATTATGCTGTCGCATAACCACGAACTGACTGAGGACACCAACGAATGGGTTGACCAATACCAATTCTATGTATCGACCTCAGCGTTGCAGGAACGTGAATACCGACATAAAAATTGGGAGTGTTTTAGCGGTTACAATTCCTTTGACTACGACACCGATGTTGAGGAAATCATTAACTCAATCAAATCAAGTCTGCAATACATTGTGGATGCGTACCGCCCTCTGTTTGTGTAAAACATTGTACTATGAAAATACGGCATTACTCAAATGAGTAGTGCCTTTTTTCTTTTTTTGTTGTGGAAAAAATTAACTTAATTTGGTTATATAACTGAAGTTAAAAACTAAACAATATGGATGCACAGACCTTTATCGAGAAAGACAGCAAAAAACTAATGGCTGAGTTTTACAAAGCCTACGACTGCGACTTTCAAAGCCACGATGTCATTAAAAAGAGTGACAGCGTTGCTGTAAAGGAACAAAAGTTAAAGATTTTCTTCGACAAAATCCGCTACAAGATTTTCTTCGGAAAGACCAAGGACGACCTAATTAAAACTCTCCAATGGGACAGATTTCCTATTGCCACCGTTAAGGAACTTGAGGATAATTGCGTCGAGGTAGATGATGTTGTGCAAGTGCTGTGGTACGGTGAGAGACAGCAACAAGGACTTTCCATTGAAATTGTTTACATAATCAAAGACAACAAAGTAATCAGTCATTATACCCATTGTTTATGAATATTCATGTAAAAAGTTTAATAGATTGGACGATACGAAGCCGTCAGCCATAATGACTGACGGTTTTTTTGAGCTATAGCTTCCCTCGTATGTATAACCAAATCCCAGGGTTATTTTCCATAAACTTTTAACTTAATTTCAAGGAAAATCCAAATAAGTTTTGGTTATAATAGTGTAATTAAAAACTAAACAAAATGGAAAAGGCACAAAAAGCACTCCTTGATTTGGAGTATGACGACTTGAAACGCGTGTTTAATAGTCTTATGACTACCGACCGCATATTTTGGGACTTGCTGTCCTATGTCGAAGAGCGCGATATGGAAACCGCCATTAATTACCTCATCGATAAACTGCTGAACGATTGCACTGCAAAGGAAATTTTGGAAGAAATCTAAAAATTAAACAATATGATTAAACACGATTTTATTGAAGACGAAATCATCCTGTCGAATTTCGACGACCCGACAGAGGGTGTGGAAAATCATCTTTTCGCTGATGACGACGAGCATTTTTATCACGGCAAATTCTACGACGGTATCGCCGTCCTCCATAAAGACCCCGAAGATGAGGGTGTACCCGAAAAACTTATTATGACCTATCCTACTATGGATGTGGTTTCGAGCAACGCCGACATCGCCTACGAAATCAGAGACTATGCAGGTTTCGGCGCAGAAGACGACATTACCTATTTCCAAGTTGCCCTCAAATACGGCAAATC
>Ga0326511_10003684_pt1 | contig 12326 bp, 14 predicted proteins | sample 0_2496_0518_D_FD_203701 | JGI IMG/M metagenome (GOLD analysis project Ga0326511, IMG submission 203701) | Bovine rumen microbial communities from UC Davis, California, United States - 0_2496_0518 | ecosystem: Host-associated > Mammals > Digestive system > Stomach > Rumen | place: USA...
ACGGTAGCCCAGCAGTGTGTGGTCGTATGGGATCCCCGCCTTGAAGCCCTTTTGGACGCGCCACTTCTGATTCTCACTGGCGGACAGGCTCTCTTCCTGAGCGTAGCTCGCCAGGATCGTGAGCATCAGTTCTCCGTCGGGGCTGATGGTGTGAATGTTCTGCTCCTCAAAATAAACGTCGATACCCAGCTCTTTCAGCTCACGGACCGTCTCCAACAGGACGACCGTGTTTCTTGCGAAGCGGGATATCGACTTTGTTATAACCAGATCGATATTTCCCGCGCGGCACTCCCGGAGCAGAGCCTGGAAGCCCGCGCGGTCTTCTTTTGTTCCGGTCGTGGCCTCGTCTGAGAAAACACCGCAGAAGAGCCAGCCGGGATGCCGCTGAATGTAATCTGAGTAATAGCTGATCTGTGCCGTAAGGGAATGCAGCATCGCGTCCTTGCCTGTAGACACACGACTGTATGCCGCCACCCGCGTCAGCGGAACCGCGGGGGCCTTCTTTTTTTCGATTTTGGTAACCGCTCTATCCATGCGAATAGATCACCTCCGTAACAGCATATTCGCTCTGAACCGACATATTATCAAGTGAATTCAGCGGAATAATACCGACAAATCCAGGCCGTACTTACTGGCGAATATTCTATCAATTTCAGAGTACTCCTCCTCTGAGATCAGTCCCTCAGCAAGCATGCTTTTGGCCAGGCACATCGTCGCCTTGTACATCACAATCCGCTCAAAAAGCTCATCTTTCATCGGGCAGCCCCCTTGCGCCGGGCGCTGGCATAGCAGGCTCGGGAGCAGTACCGCTGCCTGTCCACATGCGACTCAAAGCTCTGTCCGCATTGAGCGCAGACATGCGTTTTTGTCGTCCGGCTGACCTGCTCCGGATGGGAGTTCCACCATCTGAGGCGGCAGGAGTCCGAACAGAAGTTTTTCCGGCGCGCTCCCGGTGTCTGCCGGATCTCGTTTCCGCATTGGCGGCATCGATCCGCGCTCTGCTCGACAGGGTTCCTGTAGCAGAAGGACTTCACAGTATTGAGCGGCATTCCCGTCTTCTGCGCGATATCCTTGACCGAAAGACCCTGGCTGCGAAGCTCGGAAACCCGTGCTTTTTCTTCCTTTGTCATGAGTTTTACCTCTTTTCATGAATTTGGAAGAGGGCTTCTTCCGGGCCTCACTGGAGGTTTGAAGCCGCTTTGGTCGGAAAAAGGCACAAAAAAATAGCCCATCCGGAGAAAAAACTCCAGATGGGCTGCAATAGAAGATATCAGATAAGCTGTGTAAGCGTGGCCTGCCAGGTCTTTTGCCCGACAACACCGTCCCACTCAGCAGGTTTACTGGGGAAAAGCTGCTTCTGCAGGAGCATGACCCCGCCTTTTGTGACGGGGCCGAAGTCTCCGTCTACAGCAATGTCAGGATTGATGCCCCGGGCGTAAATGATCCGCTGGACGGTCTTGACCTGGCCGCCCTTGCTGCCGACCGACAGCTGATTCAGCGTCACACTTACTGCAGGTTCCGGCACGGCAGGCTCAGAAGCGGCCGGTCCCTCTTCCGGTTCTTCCGGAGGAATGACCGCCGTGTCCTCACCGTCATAGAGGGGGTGCCCGTAGCCGGCGATGTAGCTGCTTGTGCGGCTGTAGGTGTTCTTTTTCACCTGGTCGGAGCTGTTGCCTTCAACAGTGGTGATCGTGGTATCCGTTACCTCAACCACGATGCCGGTATGACCAATCGTGCCGCCTGACTGGAAGAACACCTGATCGCCGACCTTTGGCGTTTTGTCATAGCGGCCTTTCTGCCGGTAGTACTGCGCGGAATAAATGCAACCAGCCCCGAGTGGACCTGTCTGACATTGGATCCTCTGGCCTTCGACCGCCCCGTAAGCCTTGAAAAAGCACCAGTCGGCAAACACATCGCACCAAGCGTACCCGTTCTTGTTTGCCTGGTAGTATCCAGCTTTGGCGAGGTCGCGGGCATACTTAGTCCAGTTGGCGACACCGGCATTGGCGGTTTTGTCGTCCAGGTAAGCGTTGGACGCCTTTTCCCTGTAACCGACTTCGGCCAGGGCGATGGCAACAATATCACTCGGCTTGCTCATCGTTCTCACCATCCTTCTCGGCACGGTCGTGCAGTTGCTCAAGAACGGCCTTCAGTTTTGCGGGGATAGGCAGACCGAGATGTGCGGCATTCTCAATCAGGGATACCCCCTCATTGGACAGATAGAAGAAAATGACCGCAGTGCGGAGCACACCGACCGCGCCAAGTACCTGAACGTCCAGAAGATGGCCGACACCAACCAGGGCAAAAATCAGGATCTTGCGGAAGATGCCCTTGAAGCCGACAGCCGAGGAGAGCTTATGATCGGCCACCGCGCACATGATCCCAGTAATGTAATCCAGAACAACAAAGGCCAGGAGCGTGTACAGCAGGCCATCACAGCCGCCGAGGAAATAGCCGAGCCAGCCGCCCACGGCAGAGAACACGAGCTGAATGGTAGTCCAAAACTCTTTCGTAAATAATCCTCCTTTTTTATCCGTAAATGATGCAGTAGTTGTATGTCCATCCGGCCCTCAGTGAGCGGTACAGATTGAAGCTGCCGTTGCTGTAGGTCGGATAGCTTGTGGTTTGGGATGTGCTGTAAGATGTCGCGTAACAGACGCTTCGGGCGTAAACGGACTGCGCGGGACTAGATGCCCAGCTTGCGTTTATGAGGCAGTTCGTTGTTTGAGAGACTCCGTTCTTGTTCGCAAGGGAAATAATCAGGCCACGCGGAGTACCTCTGCTTGTATCAACAGCAAGCGTGCTCTGGGCACTTGATGGCGTGATCTGCCCAACTTCAACGTCCGTCCAGGGCGAAGGATCAAATGAGCCGCCTTCCGGATTGAGAGTACCGACGAGGCCAAGGATGTTAATCCCGGCCCGGATATTCGATGCTTTGAAGTCAGGATCGAGGGATGTCAGAAGACCGGAGGTAACCGGTTCTACTTCCACACTGGTCAGTTCACAGCCGCTGTCCGGGATAACGATCTGCGTTGTGGTGGAGGGAGAAGCCGTTTTGGTTTGGGCAGTTTTCGGTATTTCGGGCGGTTGCTCCGTGATATAGACATTCACCTTGCAGGTATAGCTGCTGTTGAAAGCGGTCGAGGAAGTGGTCAGCGTGATAACACCGGTTGAGGCGTTATAGCTCATGGTCACATCCGCGTCGATCACCCCACCGAAAACAAGGCCGCTGCCGTACAGCCCCAGATGGGTAAACTCCACGATGATTTGCTCTGCGGTAATATCCCTGTAGATAGAGGTTCTTCCGCTGATGTTGACCGTCACGGAGGTGGATGATGCGTAAGTTGCGGACAGGCCCAGGATCTTGACCAGAATTCCGGTCTCACTCCCGGTAAGGGTGCCGTTTACGACCTGCCCGTCAGCGCCATGCGCCCTGTTGCCGAGCAGGAGTGTCTGCGGTGTGACGGTATCTTCCGTCAGGTCTACAAGCACTGTCCGGCCGTAGACCACTTTGTTGACGGCCATATCAGCCACCGATGGTCACGGTCACACCACCCGCGGAGTTATCGCTCTCCGTGTACGGAATGGCAGTCACGGTCACAGCGGACAGGTAGTCGTAGCCGCTGTCAGGCTGGATTGTCTGGGCAGTCGTGCGCGGAGTGACGGTCTTGCTCTGCGCGGTAATCTCCTCACCGCTGTAGGTGCCGGTCACGCCGAGGATCTCGACGCCCGCCTTGATGTTGCCGGCAACGATCTTCTCTGCTTCCGTATCCGAGATACCGACTTTGCCGGAGCCGTCATGGAAGCCCATCGGAATGGTGTATTCACCGCTGACCGACTCAATCTCGCCGGTGACCGAGCCGTTGTTGGGCATGGTGCCAGTCAGTTTCGTGCCGCGGGCGTACGCTGTTTTGCCGACTAGAATCTCCGCTACGGCAGCCGTACCGTCGGTCGAGTTGACATCAAAAGCGCAGGAACCGGTGATTGGTGCGCCGGACTTGTCATGGGCGGTGTATCCGTTCAGGATCTTTGCGGCTTCTACGGTATCGCCGGTCAGGTCGATCAGGGTCCGGTTGCCGTAGATGACCTTGTTGATATACTGGTTTGCCATATTCAAATACCTCCTATGATTGCGGTCGTGCCGCGTTCTGTGTTCTCAACTTCGTGATAAGGGATCGCGTGGACGAGGATGTCCCTGGCCAGTTGCCGATCCCTCGTAGGCAGACTCTGCTCCGTGACCCGTGGGATAACCTCATACTCGCCCGAGTAGGACGGAGCGGAGTGCCCGGGCAGCCCTTCTTCAAAGCCGATATCGAACCGGCTGTCGCCTTCGAAGCCCAGGTCAAAGCCTGCGCCTGTTTCCCGGAATTCAACCTGAATCTTCATATCTCGCCATCCTTCAACACCTCCTGCGCCGTAGTGGAAATGATGTCGGAAGCCACCGCCTGCCCGTCCGGAAAACGCCCACGAAACTGGATCTTTACCGGTCCCGGCGTAAAGCAGAGCGTGTCAGCCTGCGAAAAAAAGAGCCGGAAGCCACCGTCCGCGGCTACCAGCTCATCTTTATTCTTTTCCAGCACAGTTTTCCCGCCCTGCGAATATGTCACGTAAACAACGGCGAAGTCTCCCAGCTCCACGCCATCCGGCAGGGTGAAGGAGTGTACCGGGGTCGTGCCTCTCCACATGATCCACCACCGTCCTCAGAACAGCCCGCCGGGCGTCAGCGGGATGCGGGAGGGATCAGTGCTGTCGATCCAGACCGGCCTTTCAGGCGGCGTCAGGGTTTCCGTCACCTTCAGCCAGGCCAGATACCAGGCTCGCAGTTCCCTCCACTGGGTTAGCGTCAGTGTCAGGTACCAGAACCAGCCCCGATTGATCACCGGGAAGCACTCGACTTCTCGGAGTTTCCGCAGCTCTTCACGGCGGACTTCCAACTTGACCGCGGCATCCTTTTCCTCGTCCAGAACCAGTTTGCCGTCCACGACCTTATAGCCGGTGAAGCAGTCCATGAATCCGTCGATATCTTCCGGAAGGTCAACGTCGACGCCGCCGTTGTCGCCGACCATGCACCAGCCAGTCACATAATTGTTTTCATCAAGAGTTACTTTGAGCATGGGATCCTCCTTATCTGACGGCAATGAAATACACGCTCTTGGTACCGGCCGCGACCTTTGTCAGGGTAGCCGTCGTGCCGCTGAAATTGATCTTAAATGTGTAATAGTCGCTGGTGGCTTTCACATGCAGCGTCGTTCCGTTGGTGAAACTCACCCTTGGCACAGCCATGGAATACCAGGCGTTGGTGTCGCTCAGCATGATCAGGAAAAGGCGGGTATCCGCAGGGATTGTGCCAGAAAGTGTTCCGTTCTGCGACATGCTTCCATACCCAATCACCGAGGTATAGAGCGCGTCATAGTTGCCGATATACACCGCTCCGCCATCGATGTTTAGATAAAGGTTGTTCGTTCCAGTCGCGGAAGACTTGGCCATGATCTCATTGGCATCGAACTCCAGATGCGCCCCTGTCACCGGCCCGCCGACGATCAGCGCAGGACTGTTGTTTGCCGTGCCGGAAGCGTCAGTGGTCTTTGACAGCGTAAGAGTCCCGGTAACCGTTCCGCCAGTGAGCGGAAGATATTTGCTGGAAAGCAGTGTGCCATTCTCATAGATGTTCGTTCCGTACAGTGCTGTTCCGTATACCGCTTTCCATGGGTAGGAGGAGGTACCCAGCGTCACATTCGCATAATCGCTGGCACCTGCCCGGACCGCTGTCGTAGTTGCCACGATTGGATTAACTCCGTTCACACGGAGGATCATGTTCGTGATGGCATCGGAGTATATGAAACGGGTGCTGCTGGTCGGGACGCTGCCATGGACATACAGCCTCGATGTATAGGTATGCCCAGTCATGTGGGCGTCTCCGCCAACATTCACGTCTCCATTGAAGTCTGCGTCCCAGGCACACTCCAGCTGATCCTTTTCACTCACCTTGCCAATAGCCAATCCCGTGCCTCCAGACTTAAAGTCCATCAGGACAGAAGCGGTGGAGAGCGTATCCACAACCGTGATTGTGGAAAATGTGTCCGTCAGAGTGTATTGGATATCGTAGGAGGATTCCGTGTCCAGGTTCCCGCCGCCGAAGACCGCGTCGGTGCCGCTGGTGAACCCGACTCCGGCCTGGGTATATGTCGAATCCGTGGATTTCTTGTAGGCGATGTTGGTCGCGATGATGTTCTTGCCGCTGCAGGATGAAAACGTGAATACGTTATTCGCCCTGCCATAGGTTCCGTTGGCAGAGGACGTCCCGGTGCTCGTACATCGCTGCGTACTGTAGGAACTGAACTTCGGAGCGGCATATGCCACAACGTTGATTGTTACCGTTTTCTCGTCCGACCATCGCCCTCGGCTGTCGCATACTTTTCCGGTGAATGTTATGGAGCCGGATGTGTTCAAAAAGCCCGATGTGATCGAAGACTGTGTCGAAGATAGACCGCCGCCCGTAATGCTGTAGGAACTGATCGTAGATCCGCTTGCTCCCGCGGCACCCGTGATCGCAAGCGTCACCTTGGATTTGGTCTGTACATAGATGCCCCAGTTTGACGGGGCATCGCCGTCGACTCTTGTCGCCGTGATTCCCGTGATCGTCGGCTTGATTGAGGCCGGGACAGATAGAGTAACCGCTGCTGTGCTTGTGCCGACCAGCGTGTTGCCGTTGTAGGTATAACAGGTCAGAGTACAAGTGCCGCTCGTGCTGTTGGGAACCTGGGAAGCCAGAGATGTCGGCGGTGTCCAGGAGACAGATGTCGAGGTTGTTTTCGTTGCTATCGTTCCGGTAGCGCTGCCGAAGGAATAGGTCAGCGTATGCGTGAAGGAAGAGGACGCCCGACTGATTGTGATATTGTTTGCGCTTCCCATCGTAGTGGTGGGCATGGAGATGCTCGAAGTACGCGGGATGGTCTTCAGGGTTACCGACTGGCTGCCGTTGACGCTCCATCCGCTGCCGCCCTTGCCGTCCAGCGTAAAGCACTGGAAGTTCGCCGCGATAGAAACGGACTTCGTTCCGTCGGCATTACCCGAAATAGTTCCACTCGACCAAGGCGCTGCGGGATAGCTGGAACCGCTTGCCGGGACAATGGGGTATCCGGCGTTTTGACTCTGAATCGTACAGTTGTGGGTACCTGACATGGAGTTGAACGTCACCACTGTGCTTCCGTTGATGGAGAGGGTTCCGCTGGGATAATACGTGAAGCCGTACCAGTTGTACGAAACGAGCTGGCAGGATGTGATGCTCACCACATGGGTGTTCGCCGCTTCGTTATATGTCTCGGACCAGGTGATAATGACCGCAAAGTTCTGTGAGCCTGACAGCGTAAAGCTGCCGCTGTTGCCTGTTGCCATAGAAACTCCTTACTGCGTGGGATCACGCCATTGGATGGAAAGGTTTCCGTTTTCACGGGGGATAAAGTCAAACCAGCCTCTTGCCGCAGTACCGAGTGAGAGCCTGTACCGGATCTCCGCGTTGGTAATGACAAGAGACTGGTTCGAGATATACGCAATAGTCTGGCCGTTTTCCTTGAAGGCCAGGCTTTCATTGGACAGTTCCGCGGTGAAGGCGTTTCCCACTTTGCCCAGTTCGATCAGTGCGCCGCGGAACCGGATGTATTCCTCGATTAGCGCGAAGTTTGACGACACATTCTCCGTGAGCTCGTTGTTCATGGTAGTGAAATCCATACGAATCTCAGACGCCGTTTGTGTGATGGCGGTCTGGAAGTCCTGCTGGATCGTAGTCAGGTCATCCTTGCTGAGATAATTCTCCCGGACGGTGCTCTGAATCTGCTCAGAGGTCCGGGCAATCTCCGCGTAGCATTCCCGAACCTCTACCCGCAGAGAATCCACGGCCTCCAGTTCAACCAGGCTTTGGAATGTGTTCTGGCAGACGGAAAGGAGCGCCATAGAACCACCTCAATTCGAAACATCGCACTGCAGCGTGAGTATGCTATCGATCTCGGCGGCAGAAAGATAGATGACCTTGCCGGTCTTATCAAAGGTGACCGGATTGCCGTCTTTATCCTGGGCATACCAGGTATAAGTCATCTCCTGGGTTTCCGTAGCCGCGGTCCAGGCAGAACCGCTGTATTTCATCAGCGTCACGGTATGCCCGGTATGGTCCACCTGATACCAGAAATCCCCGGACGTGGGATTGGCCGGAGCGGTCTCGGAAATGTTGCCTTTCAGAGGATCGACTTCATGCTGATTGGTGCGGACGATCACGTATGGTACGAGGCCTCCGAGATTGTTCTTAACGGTAAAACCGCCGATGGAGAGCATCTCGGAAACATACGGGTCGGATTTGTCCTCGACCGTGATCACGTCCACGTAGGTCTTGCTGTTGTAGGTCATGGTGCAGCGATAGGACTGGATATTCACGATATCCGAGCCATTGACAGTCAGCGTGGACCCTGTCGCGCCGGAGATGTTGGCCCATGAGCCGCCGCTGTATTTTGCCCACTGATAGGTGGCATTCGAGATTGCGGTTGCTCCTTCGTAAGCGGAAGTTGCCAGCGTCAGGGTGCCGGACTGGTTCTGGACGATCGTACCATTCGGAGCGTACACCGAGAAAACAACAGCGGACTGTCCGCTCGTACCGGCGTTGGCCTTTGTCCAGGCGAAGTTCTTTGTGACGCTTTTCCCGGATACGGAGAAAGTAAGTGGGATTGTTCCAGTCAGTACAGACGCGCCGCCCAGCGTAGCATTCTTGGCGAAGGTCAGCACAACGGAGCCTGCGGCAGTTGCCGTAGCCGCGGTATTGCTCTTGACCGTCACCCCAGACGGCAGCGTGCCGACCGTGCAGGTGGCTGCTTTTTGTGTAATGCCTTCGTAAGCGGTAAACGGGATGGTCACGTTCGTTGCCGCTGTGACGGCTCCGCCGGAAGTGCATGGAATCGTCTGTGCTTCATTGGAGATGATCACGGACAAGCCGCCGGAGCCCGCGGAACCGGGAGTGCCCGGCTCGCCTTGGGCACCATCATACAGTTTGGTGATGGTGATCGTATCGTAGACATCGGCATCGGAGGTGACCAGTTTGATCTGCGCCACATTGTTTACGAACACAGCATGAGCGGGCTTCACCACAAGGGTGCCGCCAGTGATGCTGGCGTTGTCCGAGGTCGTGGGATAATCCGCCCAGTTGCCGGAACTGTTCTTATACTGCCACTTGCTGATTGTCACGCCCTGCACCTGCCCGGTAAGGGTAGCCTGGGTCGCACCGACCAGAGCACCAGAAGTATCGTACTTGAACACATAAGTATCCGCCGTAACATACGCCAGCTTTGCGTTCTCCGCATTCCTCACCAGTGTGAACGTGATATCTGAGGAAATGTTGACGGTGTTCTTCGTCTCGCTGTCGTAGTAGCTGATGTAGCAGATGTACGTGATCATGCCGGAGGACGATGCCGACAGCTTGTTCTGGCTGACAGTCAGGATGCCACCGGATACAGCCTCGCCGGACGTGACTGCCGTCTCTGCGGACGTGCCATCCTTCCGCTTCCATGTGATGGTCAGGCCGGAGGAGCCGAGCGCGATACTCGTCTGATCCAGGAAGACCACAGGGGTCAGCACAAGATGGGTGCTTGCCCAACTCGGCGCGTAGGTGTGCGGCAGAACATTGGGATCTTCACTCTGAGTCTTAGGTAGGTTGGATGTGATATATGCCGACAGCTTCCGCTGATCGGTAATGTCCACGAAAGTTTGCTGGCTGGATGTGAGTACAGTAGGCATGGTTTGCCCTCCTTCAGATCGTTACTTCACAATAGAAGGATGCGTTGTCCGTCACATCCTCCGTTGATACGGTTATGGTTTTTGTGCCGACATGGGCGGCGTCCCACTCGGCGTCGGATGCGGCATCACCGGAATTACGGTGCCATGAAAAAGCTGATGCTTCCAGCGTATCCGTGATCTCTTTATCCCAGGAATACACCTTACAGCGAACGAGGCTCTGCTGTGTTTTCTCCCGGAAGATACTCACGCCCTCCGTCACCAATTCCGTGCGGTACATTTTGGATTCATTGATCTTGTCCACCTGGCCGGAGATCACATCGATCCTGCCGGATTGACCGACTACATCCTCCTCCAAGGCAGAGATGGTATCGTTCTGTTTTGTGGAGAGGCCGGTCAGCGTCAAGCCGGATGCGCCGATGGTGATCGTATTGCCTGCTGGATTAAGGTAATCCCGGGTACGGCCTACGCAGCGGTATCTGCCGTCAATGCCATGCGGCGGAGACTTGCAGACCACATACATGCCCGCATGGATATCTCCTATATCCGCTCCGGTGTCCGATTCATCCACAATGGTCAGTTCCATGCTGGTGACACCCTGGGCCAGATCATGCAGCCGGGTTCGTGCCTTAGTGAGCAGGTTGCCCGGAACAGTCACATCGTCCCAGATTTCGGTTCTCCAGATCATTCCGATCTCTGCCGCGGCTTCTTCATCAACAATATAGTTTTTCCCGCCGTTCACGGATGTGATCTGGACCCGTTCATCTGTTTCGTATTCCTGTCCTTCTGCATCGGTATCCTTGATCTTTGCCCCCAGCGGCAGCAGGACGGAGACCCGATCGGTGTGGTCCCGGCTGATCTTCACGTCCAGAAGGTTTTTGCCGTACTCCACGGTCTGTGGTGAGAGCGAATCGAAATCCGCAATGTAATCCAGATACTTTACTCCGCCCACATAGCGCACACGCAGGAAGCCACCGTGGGTCTTTATCAGTTTGTCCCGTATGGCATCGAGGGTAACAGTAAAATCTATACTGCTGTAGGAGACATAGTCGTTGTTATCCGTCACGGTCACATTACCTATTACAAACCGTTTTTTCTCCTCGACCGTGCTGTTATGGACGGAAACGAACAGTTCCAGCAGGCCGCGCAGGGTTCCGCTGTAGTCGTATGGCGGCTGAACGCTGTCCTTCAGATACGCAAGGCAGGATTCGCATGTCCAGGTATGGGTGTTATAAAAATCCGTGCCGTTGTCCAGCGCCCGACCCTCGAACACCACGGCATCACCCTTCTTGCAGACGATGGTGGATGCCAGTGGCCGGATGCTGGAAAGGTACGGATGGTTGAAAGGTGCGGAAAGCGTCATGCTGTCGATGTTCTCCGCGTCCTCTTCGATTCGGGCGGCCGTAATCGCCAGCTTCGACATCTGCGGATGATAGAACAGAGCGCCATCCACGTATACGCGAAAAAGGCTCATGGGCAGTCCTCCTTCGTAAAATGAAAACAGAGCCGGTTTCCCGACTCTGTCAGAAGTGTTCAATTAGCTAAACTGGAATTATAGTGACGCTCCCTGCAGATTTCCCAGCACATGAAAGAAGTGCACTGCCAGAAATACAGCCCCGGTTACAGCTAACGGCGTGTTCTGTCGCCAAAGACCAATGGCCACATAATACAACGGTGGCATCGTTACGATAAAAAGCATCATCACAAAAGTGCTCTGATGACCTGTGAAGTAAAGCGCCCAGCCGAAAAAGTTGGTAAGTAGGATAACCAAAGCCAGCGTGAAGAACAACTTTTCTTTGCCGTTCAACACTGAGAAAGCCAAAGCATTCTTGTGAATTACAAAGACCATAAGGGCTATACATAATGATCCGAGGATCTTCTCACAGACATCCAGCGCTGTCGAAGCCTCCGTCATATTCATAATTGGGTTTGTCTCCAGATGGAAAAGGGGCATCAGCATATAGGGAATCTCTTGAATAACAAACAGAACAAGCCCCAGCACCCAAAAACCGAGATATTGATCCCCAAATAGCTTGAACCAGCGAACCATCAAATCTCCTCCACAAAATCCCGAGTTGTCGAGATGGAGTATAGCACAGAATTTGCTTTTTCGGAAGATGCTTTATAGCCGACCTTCCCTGTAAACAAAGGTCACAGTGCCTTCACCCGTAATGGAAACCGTATTGTTCTCATGCCGCAGTTCCAGCTCCGGGATCTCCCATGTTCCCGCACTGACAGTCTTCTGGAAGGACTCGCCGTCAATCGCCCAGCGGAGGGTAGTTTCAGAGGTGACCGTAATGACCGGAACGACCGGCATGTAGTCATTGGCAAGGACCACGATCCCACCGCCGCTTACGCTCACAACTGTCTCTTCCGTGTGATATAGAAACGCATCCCCGTCTGTGCAGGACAGCTCAAGCGTACCCTTGCCCGTAAGCGGGTCATAGGTCGGCGCTGCCTCCAGTGTTCCCACGGCGTACAGCGCTGGATCTTCAGTCAGTGTCACCCGGCAAAGCTGTCCGGCAAACTGGTTCACGACCAGGCTGACAAGCAGA
>Ga0326511_10003687_pt1 | contig 12323 bp, 12 predicted proteins | sample 0_2496_0518_D_FD_203701 | JGI IMG/M metagenome (GOLD analysis project Ga0326511, IMG submission 203701) | Bovine rumen microbial communities from UC Davis, California, United States - 0_2496_0518 | ecosystem: Host-associated > Mammals > Digestive system > Stomach > Rumen | place: USA...
TAAATGTTGCGCTCTTATCAGGGCAGAAGCCGCTTTCGTCTGTCAGATTCAGGCATGGGAAAGCATAGTCTTTCGCCACAGACTTGATATAATCATCATAGTCTTTCTGAGTCTTCCCGGCTGAATTTGTCGTGCCGTAAAGTGCCGTATGCAACGGTGAAAAAACGATAATCCTTGCCTGTGTTGCGTGTTCGATCAGGTAGGCAAAATAGGTATCGACTGCGGTTTTGAAAGCATCGAAATCAATGCTCTGAATCCAGTCATTAATACCGCCAAATGTGATTACTGCATCAAGCCCGGTTAAATCTCCAACCGCTGTCAACCTGTTAATAAATGTGGTGTTTGCATCACCGGAATAAGTTGCAACGAATCCTGTCGCATGTTGTGAATTATTCGTGACCAGCCCAGTAGTAAAAAAGCTTTCATCCAGTAGATCAGTTACCCACTTTTTATAGCCTCCATATACATCAGTGCTGATACTGTCACCCATCACAAGAACCTTTTTCCTTGCCCACACAAGATCTGTGACATCTCTGAAAAACCAAACAGGTTTAAGCTTGTCGCCGTCAATCAAATCAGAGTTAAAATAATTGATTCGTGTAAAAGCGGCATCAGACGGTGCTGTAAACAGCAGAAAATTATTGGATTCGCCATACGGGTACGCGTTATTTAGACCATCAAGCGGAAGAGCGCCTTTATATATTTTGTTTGTGTCGTAATAGCTCGAATAATTGGCATCGAAAAAACCACCATAAATTGCATATATTCTGCCGGGCGTTATCGCCAAATAGTCAGTGCAATGTACTGTTGTAATAGCGTCGGAATATACACCATTGAACACGCGCCCTGAGATTAAAGTTATGCCATCATACAAATTATTTTTGTTGTATTTAACATCTCTTATTTCCTGTGCGTTTTTGGCTACAGCAGCTGTGTTGCTGGCAATGTCCGTTGTATTCTCTGCAACTTTTTCCACAAGCGAGTCGCCGCCTGCAACGGAAATTATTGCATCACCAGAAAAATTAGCATTAGGCCTTATATATGCAATGCCCGATGCAGTTATATTAACCTGTTTTACAGTTTCGGATTGTTGAAAATCGTTTGACGCTTGCAGTATCGTAGTTTTATCATCTGCATAAAACAACAACGCCCAAGCATTGGAATAAACCCCGCTTTTGCTTTCGACCACAATAGTGTCGCCATTATTAAGGGCAAACGGGTAAAATACTAAAGCTTCGGATATTTCTAATTCGCGTGGAAGTACAACATCAATGATTTCCTCAACTGCGCTCTCTACGTCACTTATTTGGCGACTTAAGTCAGCGACGTCATCCACCAGATCGGTGTAATCCTGAGGGATGGAATCGATGACTTCATCGCCTTTTGCCTGGACTCGGTTGACCTGGGTGTTGCCTTCCGTAGTGACTCTTTCGGTCTGCGTGGTGCCCGCCTGTCCGATCGCGCTCAGCGCGCCGTCCCTGGCGGTATTGATCGCCCCGACGCCGCCGTCGACCGTCTGCCGCGCCTCTGACGCCGAACCGGCTGCGGCGGTCGCGCTGTTTCCTGCGGCTGTGGCCTGCTGCGTCGCCGTCTGGGCCGCCGCTTCTGCGTCAGCCTTCGACCCGGCCGCAGCCCTGGCGGATCCTTCTGCGTCATCAGCCGCAGCTTCCGCACGTCGCACCCAGCTCTCCCAGCTGGCCTCGTGCCGCCCGGCCTCTTCCGCCGCTGCCTCAGCCGCGCCCGCGTAGTATTTCGCGTTGTTCTGGTAGGTCGGATCCGTATCCGGAACGTCCTCGCCGGCACGCTGGCCGACCGCCCAGGCCTCTGCGTCCTCCGCGCTTCCGTCTGCCGCTGTCGCGGATCCTGCCGCTGCCGTTGCTGCGGCTTCCGTCCTGGCCACGCCGCTGTTGAGGGCTGCGATCGCCTGATCGATCACGTCCGCCTGCTCCGGATCCGGCGTGATGGTCTCCGGCGGCTGCCCGGGCGTGATGTAGATCGTGATCCAGTATTCCCGGTTCCGGCCTCCGTTCTCACCGTAGAGCACGATGTAGGCCGTGATCGGCGCCGAGCGCTGCAGTAGCACGTTCGGGATCGTGACGCCGGACGCGTCGCCGATCTCCGGGATCGCGTTCCGGGTGTACACGGTCGAAAATTCGACCTTGTAGCTGTCCGGCAGGTCAATGCCTGAGATCTGCAGGAGCTGTTCCGTGTCCCACTGGGCGAGGGACGGGGACGCGGTTGCGGTGTTGCAGTTTTCACCGAACACCGCCGTGGTCACATTCAAAGCCATGTTTGTTCCTCCTGTTCTGCTATATTTCAATCATGCTAAAAGATACGTTGAAAATACTGTGTACGTCGCGGAAGTATTTGAGCATACGCCATAAGCATACACGGTGCCGTCAGCTGTGATTTCGCCGCCATTGTTTGTCCAGTAGTTTACTGGAGCGTTTAACGCTGGACGTTTCCCTTCGACCATTGTCGCGATCGCAAACTCCTGAGCCGTTGTTATTGCCGTTGTCGGGGTAAACTGCAGATACAGCATTGCGAGTTTTCCCCACTGGGCATATTTCCCGTTCACGAGCCGGAAACCGGATTTTGCCGTTGCGATCTGCGCGAGATTGGTGATCACCGTGGTTGAGCCGGAGCTGCCGCTGATCCCGCCGAGGACGATATAGGTCCCAGACTGTTTCATCACAACAACGCGATCGCCGATTGAAACCTTCGCCGAGTCCAGACATTTGTAGTATTTACTAGTTGCGCTGCTCTCCCCGGCAAACAGCAGCCGCGCGCCGGAAGAGCTGACGCCCGCGACTGTCGCCAGATAGAACTCCGTTTCCGGTGCTTTGCTGAGTTTCTGCGGTGCATCGACAAGAGTGAAATCATCCAAGATTGACCACCACCTTTTCGAGCGTGTGGGTCATCTTTCCTCCGACGCTCAGGTCCATCGACCAGGCTCTTTCCAGGCATACCGCGAACGTATCGCCATAACTCAGTGCGGTGACATCGTTCACGCCGAAGCCTGGAAGGATTCCCGTCTGGACGGTTATCGTCTCTCCGGTGATCATGCTCTCGTTTCTGATGCGGTTTGCATACGCCTGAAGCTCTTCCTGGCTCGCGATGTTGTCGACATTCACGACCGTCATGATCCGCCGCCCTCTTCTGCTTATGCTCAGAGGGCTTTGCGGGTTCGTGTTCTCCGCCAGCGCGGTCATCACGCCATCCTTGTCCGCATTATTGCAAACGCAAAGGAACGCGTTCGGGGCGTTGTAAATATCGGTCGTTTTTCTCAGCCCCGGGATGATAAGTGTGCCAGGGTCATCGGCGTCGAGAGTGTGTTCGATGTTGATCGCCAGCGGCTCGGACGCTGGCTCCAGGATGGCAACCCCGTCATGATCAAACCAGACAGGGTTATAATTGATTTCGGAGAGCAGTTGATTGACGACTGTCAGGCACTCCGTCCCGATATTCCAGTCGCTTCGATCTTCCTGAAATGTCGCGTCGCTGTCGGTTGCCGAGATCAATGCCACCCCGGACGCGGTAAGCAGCGCCTGGAGCGCGGTCATGTACTTTACGCCCTGGGAGAAAAACACCTGAGCCGGGATCGTGCTTTTTAACAGCCAGCATTTGTCATATGCTTCGACGGAATAGCTCAGCATGTCTACTCCTCCCGCATCAAACACCTCTTCGACCGTCGTCGGAATGTAAACACCGAGGGAGTGGATCACGCCGTCAATCACAATTTCAGGCCGGATCAGATCGGAGAGCCAGTTTATATCCAACGTCGGATCCGGTTTTCCAAGATAATCGAAAACAGTTTTGCAGAACTGTCCCCTTAAGCTCGTTTTGATTTCGCCGTCTCCGTCCATCATAATCGCCGGTTTGCTGTTTTCGGCCGGCATCAGATACCCGTAGTCCGCACCGCCGCGGACAATCACATAGTTGAAAGATATGTTTCTCATTGCTCCGAATAGTCCTCTGCGTGAATTTGCTCGATTGAAAACGTGTATGCCGTGAAGAACCGGTTCACCTTCTTGCTGATCTGCGCCATCATACCGACGACCACATTGTTTCCTCTGCTCTTCAGGATGACGATTTTCCCTTTTAATGCTTCAAACCTGAGCAGGTCGGTCTCATTAACAAAAGAACAATTATAATTTGCAGACAGTGACTCAAAATCGGACCCCTCAGCTCGAGGATATACGGCACCCTTCACTCGCTGGGTTGCATGTGTTTTTTTCCAGGAGAAAGACTCCTGGTTGTCCCTGTTTTCGCTCAGCCGAAGCGACAGCCAGTCAGCAGACCCGTCATATGGCGCGATCAGCGTTTCTCTTGCCTCCATCGTCCCGAATACGGTTTCGGACTGATCATAGTCTTCCCCGTTGGCATGGAAACGTCTGGCGAAATAGCTGTGGCTTCCCAGTACATGCCGGTCGACGAATGCCGCCTGATTCTGTCCGTCCACTCTGGATGTCCCGATAAGCTCGCCATCTCTGTACCATCTGATTTCATCGCCCGGTGAATTTGCCTCGGTTGTCAGATCTGCGTCGGCTCCAAAAACTCCATGCAGGACTGTCGTGTTCTGTCTGCCGCTGACTGTTATGGTTATTTCACTCGGCTGCGACCAGAATCCATACTGCCCCTGAACGCGCACAGTGATAACATGATCACCTTCGCTCAGAGGTTCCTGCGCGTGCCAGCTGTACACGTCGGTTCCGAACGCTCGTTTTACAATCACGCCGTCGATGCTGATCTCATAGGCCTGCTGTTCTGCCGACTGCCAGCTTACCGTGGTCAGAGGGACTTCTGTTGCGCTCAGCCCCTCAGGAGCTTCCGGCGCAGCAACACAGATGAATGTGTTGTAGTCTCTGTTTCCTTCAACCCCATCAACGTTCCACGCGATGATGTTCCACACGATCCCGCCAGCAGGAAACGTGTTTGCCGGTACTACGAATGAATAACCGATAATTGTTGTATCAAAAAGGTTATTCCAGTATTGCTGCTCATCCGGATCGGTTTCTTTTCTCCACGATGATCTGATCCTTGATGGTGTCTGTCCGTCCGTGCTGCTTAGTCTCCATTGGAGCGTGATCGGCGCGGAGCCATCTTCGACGCTCTGGACTGGTGATATACCTTTTGCTGTGACTGTTCCGGCGGCCGTGCTGAAGCTGAAAACATCTGTCTGAGTCGTTGTTCCGTCTTCGTCCGTGCCGGATACATACCACTGAATCGTCGACGCCGTCGGGAACGTGTTGGCCGGGATTGTTACGGTTTTAGTGTCTCCGGTAATTGCTACGGACTGATATGACTCATCCGTGCTTGCCTTCCAGTAAAACGTCGCGGACTGCTGCGTGAAGCTGTCATCTGCGCAGATAATGCTGCTGTCAACAGGTGTATAAGACCATCCGAACTCCGTTGCATTGCGCGGATTGCTATACCCGGATCGTGGCCCGCTCTTGTAGGCGATCTGGCTTGTCTGGATTACAAGTTCATCATATGTAATCGTCGCGTAGATCAAGCCGTCTGCAAGCAATTTTGGCCTTATCATGATGAACTGATCTAAGTTAGCATTATTATAGGCAAAAGCGCATCCGCTCTTTATCAGTGCTTTCGCAGCGTTATGATTTGCCCAATAACCTACTACGCTGTCAGGCGTTTCTTCATCACTTGGCTGGTCATCTCTCCGTTTTGTTTCGATTCCTATGCTTTCAAAAGACGACTCTGGAATATTTGCAGTCGCCCAGGTGACAGAGGCTCCGTCAAACGCAGCCGGCAGAACTCCGTAATAGATGGTAGCGTCATACAAAAGTGTACCCTGAGCTGACAGACATGCCATGATCTGAACGCCTATCAGTTTGTTGTGTTTCAAAGCGCTTGGCAGTGGAGCAAACTTCATCAAAAACCGCTTTGCCTGTAACGACGGAGCGAAGCCTCCGACCTTATACCATGTGTTATTGTCTACTGAGTAATGAGTATATGGCGTTTCCTGATCTACATACCCGAACTCTGTTGCGTTGAGTTTAACTGTTGCCACTCTCTCACCTCATTCTCGCTTTGACTTTTGCGTCGTGAAAAATCCTTACAATGTCATTCAGTTCGTTGATGTCATTAGCGTCGATAACAACAGTTTCGATATAAACATCACCGGCTCCGGCGCTTTCCTGAGCGCTGAGAACCTGCGATCCCTGCGGCAGGCTCACCAGTTCCGGACCGGCCTCGCCGACCCAGGTCAGGCCGCCGCGCCAGTTCTCGGTGCCGCCTGCGTTCCGGCCGTAAAAGCTCGCGTACTGGTCCCAGGTGCCGTCCTGTTGCATCCGCGTCCGCTGGTAATTGTTCGCGTTGCCGGATCCGTAGCCGAAGCCCATCGCGTTCTTCACGCCGGAGAAGTCCAGCGAGAGCACGCTTTTGATCAGATCCGCTGCGTCGGCGATCACGGCCACGAACTGCGCCACGGCCCCGAGCGTTACCTTGAGCGTGTCCAGCGCGTTCGTGAAGCCAGGGAGGGCGGTCAGGATCTCTCCGGCGGTTCGCAGGATGTCCACCAGGCTCTGGATGATGCTCGCGAGGTTGGTGATGATGCCGGAGCGCTCCAGCATCTGGCCGGCCTTCGCCACGACGTCGGAGAACAGCTCCATGGCCGCCTGGGCAGCCGGCGCGAAGTCCGCAGCCAGCTGCTTCTTGTTTGCTTCAATCGTCAGCTGCAGCTTCTGGTAGGCGTCGTCGACCGCGCCGAGTCTGGCGATCTGGTATTCGTCCAGAATGTACCCGGCCGCCTCCGCTTCCGCGCCGTACTGCTTCAGCGCCTTGCTGCCTGCGTTGATGAGGGGGTTGAGTTCCTGGGCACTCTTGCCCATGAGCTCCATGGCGATGGCATCGCGCTGCGCGCCTGCGTCCATCTCGCCGAGGGCGTCCACCACGTCGTAGAAGACCTCCTCCGCGCTCCGGAGGCTGCCGGTCGTCTCATCGACAATGCTGACACCAAGCGCCGCAAACTTTGCCTGCGCGTCCTCGCTGCCGCCTGCGGCGTCGCCCATGGCCTGGGTGATCTTGGTCATGGCGCCCTTGATGGTATCCGCGTCCGTGTCGATCAGGGGCGCGGCGTAGTCCCACGCCTGCAGCATTTGTTCCGGCACGCCGGTGATCGTGCTCTCTGTGATGTACTCATCCACCTGGGCGGCCACGTCCAGCGTGAGCTGACCGAGTTCCTGGACGACCTTCACCACCGCGGTGATCGCGGCGGCTGCCGCGGCCATGGCGGCCACGGTTCCGGCTGAGAGTCCCTGAATCCCGTTGAGCGCGTCCTTCGCGCCCTTCGGCAGTTTGATGCCGAACTTATCCGCCAGCGTGTCCACTGTGTCGCCGAGTCCCAGCATCTCCTCGCCCTGGTCATTCAGCGCCTCGGTGTTCTCTTCGATGGCGTGCTGGAGCTTGAACTCTTCCGCCTCCGCGTTGTTCAGCTGCTGGACATAGCTCTGCGTCCGGCTGTCGGCCTCGCCGTACTGCGCCGCGGCGTGGGCGACGGCCTCCTGCAGCTTCTTCACCTTGTCCTGCTGCTGCAGGAGCTGGCGTTCGAGAAGTTCTCCCGCCTTGGTCAGATACTCGGTGCTCTCGGTGTTGCCCTTGTACTCTGCCTGCAGCTTCCGCATCTCCGAGGCGAGGGTCTTGTTTCCGGTGTTCAGCTCCTGGAGCGCCTGTTTATATTCTTTTTCGCCGTCCAGCTCGACGCGAGCGCCGACCCGTCTGGTCGTACTTGGCATTGTTACTCACCTCCGAGGAAATAGGCTGCGAGGCGTGCCCCGTCATCCTCATCGTCCGCCATGGGGGACAGGTCTACATACCGGGTCCCGCCCGGCAGGGCTGCCGCCTGCGTCGGGTACCCGCTGAGGTGTCCGCTGAGGACACCGTTTGGCACGCCGTTTGGAAATCTGGCGTTGTAGAGCCGGATGAGCCTGGACGGATTCATCCGGCTCCAGAAGATCTCCTCCGGTTCATGGCAGTCGAAAAGCCAGATAGAGAGAAGCCGGGCAAAGTCGATCTCGTCGGATCGGCCTGCCCGGTCGGTCAGTTTCCCGAGTTCTCGGGCGGAATGTCGTCCGGCGTCTCCGGTTCTTGTTCCGGCTGCTGCCCTGCGGAAGTCTTCGGGCTCATGGCGCGGTAAACCATGCTCATGACCTGGTTGTAGATCGGCGCGCCGTTCAGGCGCTCGCCGAAGGAGAGCTTCCTTGCCAACTGTTTCCGGGTGTAGCGCTCCGGCCAGCCCATTTCATCGGCGTAGTCGTTCAGCATTGCGGTCAGGAACTCCGTCGCGCTCCGGATGGAGCGATTCGGGTCCAGCGCCTCGCCGAGGTTCCCGTCGTGGGCGTCCTGGATCTCTTCCAGGACGGTCATGTTGCAGCGCAGCATGTAGGTCTTCCCCTCAAACTCGAAGGGGACCTCCTCCAGTTTCATGCTCATGCGGTGGTCAGGGACGCGTCGACCCAGGCCTTGGCGACCGCTTCGCTGTCCACATACGCGAACTCGTAGAGCATGCCGTCATCGGCGTCGCTCATGAGCATTTCACCGGTCGTGGTCGGGGTGTTGAAGACGATGTTCTCACCCTTGGTCTGCAGGCTCAGACTCGGCGGGCCGAACATGGCCTTCACGATCCTGCAGCACCAGAACTTCTTTGCGCTGTCCTTCAGGGCGGGGCAGTAGAAGGCGACGCCGACATAGTTGCCCTCGCTCTTGGCGCTGACGCCGAGACCGGCCGCGGAAGTGGCACTGCCGCCCTGCGGGGTCACGCTGCGCGTCTGATCGGTCAGGCCGAACAGCAGCTTCTGAGCCGCGTCCGGGATGTACTTGACGCCGAGGGAGATGGTACCGCCGGTGGCGGAGGTCATATACTCCGCGAGACCGTCGTCGGCGTAGAGCCTGGCCTCGGCGCGGCGCAGTTCGATGTTGGCTGTCATCGCGGCGCCCACGCTCTGCAGATCCGAATAGGCGACGGCGCCGTTGTTAACGGCATATTTCGCGATTTTCATTCCGCGAAGTCCAAACTGAGGCATGATGTTTCCTCCTATTCTCTGATAAATTCATTTTCGATCCAGTCTCCGATGACCTTCTCGGCCGGGGCTGTGATCTCATCCGCGCTCCGGCTCATCGCCGTGCCGATAAACGGGCGGGCCGGCTGGCCGCGCTTCCCGTATTCATTCACAAACGCGATCTCCGCGTTCCGGGTTGTCGTCTTGCCGCGCTTCCGGCTGCCGCTGAAGCTGATGTTCAGATAGCCGCCGGAGTCGGTTTTCTTGGCCTTGCTGGCCTTCTTGAGTTTATCCAGGATGTGGGTGTCGCTCTCCGGATCCCGGACACCCATGCTCTCGCCGGTGCTGCGGATTTTGTCCATGGCCACGTCGGCCATCCCGTCGAGGGCCTCGGCCGTCACGTCAAAGGGGATCTCCGAGATCCGCCGGAAGGCGTCCTCCAGATCCTCAAAGCCCTGCAGCTCAAGCGTAGCCATAGAACGCACCCCCGTCCGTCCACTCGCATTCGAGGACCCAGTGCTGGCCGTCGGCGTCCGTGGCGTCCGTCGGGATGGGCCAGGTGAAGTCCTGATCAAAGAGAGCCCGCTCGATCGCCAGAATGGCCTCTCTGGGGTCTTTCCCGTGCGGGTAGTATAAATGCACCTGCACGAGGTAGCGCGCGGCGTGTGGTGCGTCTTCCGCCCACACTTCGCCCACGACGTTGTAGTTCCAGACGATGTACTCGGTGAGAGGGCCTTTGTACACATGCGGGAACACCGCGCCGGGGAAGAGGGGCGAGAGTGCCGTCTGGATCGCTTCGGCTACGCAGGCCTCCTGCAGCGTCGTCTCACTCATCGGATCACCTCCGTGAGGATCAGCGTGAGAGAATCGAAGGTCTGGGGGAAGCTCCGGAGGATCCGGTACCGCTTCCCGTTGAACTCCGCCAGACGGTAGCCGGAGTACCCGGCAGGCCAAAAGTCGAGGTAGTCCACCGTGCTGACCTCCGCCTGCGCGCTGGCCTGCACGCCCGCCTTCATGCTCTGGTAGAACTCCGACTGACTCACGCCGTCCTCCCAGTCGCAGAGCAGCGGGGGAGTGCTGCGGTGTTCGATCGTGCCCTCAAAGCCGGAGGCGGCCTGCGTGTTCTCGGTCCAGATCAGCGTGATCTCATCGCTCCAGGGCGTGTGCAGCGTGGAGTTCGGGCTCATGTCGCGCTCGCCTCCGTCCTGGCCTTCTGGCCGAACAGGCGGTTATTCCGGGCGACGGTGAGCATCCGCGGCATCGGCGCGCCGTCGATGCGGCTGCGCCAGAGCCATCCGGCGTACATGATCACCAGGTCCCGGTCGGCCGTCGTGTTTTCCAGGGTGATCCCCTCGGCCGTGAGGCGCTGCTGCGCCTCGCAGAGGCGGTCCCGGAGGCGCTGGTCGTAGGCGTCCGCCCGGATGCCCAGGTCGATCTTCAGACCGCTGAGCAGCTGCTCCATGTCCATCTGATCGCCCCTTTCTTTTAGTCTGTGATGCCCTGGAGCTGCCTCCAGAGTGTTTCGTCGTAGACCGTGGTCCCCACATGGCCCAGCTTGATGCTTGAATCGCACCAGATCGTCTTCTCCAGCCAGGCAGCCCGCAGGCAGAAGGCCAGATCCTCCCCGAAGCCGAGCGTCGGGGAGAAGGGCGGGCCGTACCGGTCCCGGATCTGCCTGATCAGGTCCACCGTCGTCATGACGGCGCCGAAGCCGCAGCCGGCGATCTCGAACAGGCTGTCCCGTTCGTAGTCGTCGAAACTGTCCGCCGCGGCGGCATAGCCGCCGGTCGGCATGGGATCCCGGCGCAGCCGGTTGTAGATCACCGGATGGATCGGAGGCTTCCTGCTGAAGTACAGCCCGGAGATCATCTCCCGGCCCTGGTCCAGGTGCTCGGAGAGCCTCCGGAACAGGTACCGGTCGAAGATCATGTCGCTGTCCAGCCAGAGGATCCGGTCGAAGTCGCCGTCGATGGCGATCTCGGCCAGCTTGTTTCTGGAGTCGTAGATCAGCGAGTTCTGGGCCGTGGTCCACTGGACCTCGCCGCTGACTTCCAGGCCCACGCAGGACCGGAAGAAGTCAGCGTGCAGCATGTCCATGCAGGGGATCGCGATCATCGTCCTCATGGGATGCCCTCCGAGGTCTCAGATCATGCGCTGGTCACGGTGACCGTGCAGGTGGCGCTCTGGCCGGCTGCGGCGGCAGTGATCACGCTGGTTCCGGTGGTCACGCCGGTGACGACGCCGTTGTCGTCGACGGTGGCCTTCGCGGTGGTGCCGCTGGTCCAGGTGATGTCACCCTTCACGCCGAAGGGCAGGAGGGTCGCCGGGAGCTTAATGGAAGAGCCGGCAGCGACGGAAGCGGTGGCCGGGAGAATGACGCCTGCGACGGTGTTGGCCGTATCGGCGGCGAACTGCATGGAGGTCGCCGGAGTGCTGCCAGCGATGTTGATCGCGACGAACGCTTCGGGGATAACCGGAGTGCCGTCGGCGCGCATCTTGCCTTTGAATACGGTATTGTCCTGGATGAACTGGACCTCGCGGCTCTGCTCGATGCTCATGCCGCGGCGGATGACCGTCAGGTACAGATCGCCGAAGCCGCCGACGATGTCGTTGTCCGGCATGAACTCCAGGATGTCGATGTCACCGGAGACGATCGGGAGGCTGCCGCCGATCATGGCGACAAATTCGCCGGAGAGGTTGGTGGCGATGGCGCGGGCCTTCAGCTCGCCGTAGGTCTTGCTGTTCATGGCCCAGAACATCTCGCCGCGGGCGTAACGGTTATAGGCGGGAATCACAGCGCGCTGCAGGGCTGCCCAGAAGGCGGTGCCGGTGGCGTCGGCTGCGATGGTCTTGATGTTGCTGGTGTGCAGGTCGACCCACTCGGGGGCGTTGGCCGGATAGCCTTCCGGCTTGGAAGTCTGAGCCAGACGGGTCACAATGCCGAGAGGCATTTTGCTGGCGGAGCCTTTGCCGTAGAGAATCGCCTTGTCCATGGCAAGGCCGAGGGCTTCGGAGAGCATCTCGACGATCCAGCTGGCGAGATTGAGGTCGCTGTCCTCCAGCAGGCTGTTGCACACCGGGATGAAGCCGGCGAGCTTGTAGCCGTCCAGCGTGACCTGGTTGAACACGAAGGTCAGCTCATTGATCACGCCGCACATCTCGGTCCAGACGGCCTCGGGAACCGTGCCGGCGATGGTCTGGCGGGCCTGGCCGCCGACGTCGCGGATCCGGACGCGGTTGAGCAGCTTGCTGTACCGGTACATGTTCTCGGCGATGAGATCCAGGAAGATCACCGGGATCGTGAGC
>Ga0326511_10003688_pt1 | contig 12320 bp, 15 predicted proteins | sample 0_2496_0518_D_FD_203701 | JGI IMG/M metagenome (GOLD analysis project Ga0326511, IMG submission 203701) | Bovine rumen microbial communities from UC Davis, California, United States - 0_2496_0518 | ecosystem: Host-associated > Mammals > Digestive system > Stomach > Rumen | place: USA...
CGGCAAATCTGAAATAGTGTATAGAGATATTTAAAAGAAAGTGAGTGATAAAAAAATGAAACGCTACTTCAACCCACACACAAACGAAAGCACCCACCAAACCGACGCCGCTATGCGATTCAAGTGTCCGTATGATAACTTACTGTACGCCGTTTTAATTCGTGCCGCCCTTGACGGCGACACGGAATATCTGAGAAATGGCGACGGGCGCGAAATTTGGGAATACTTAAAAACAAGGGAGTTGAAAAGTAAATGACAGTATTACAAGCTATATCAATAATAAACCGCCGTGCAAAAACTTTAACAAAACTTTTCGGGGCACATTCCGAAATATTTGAAAAGTTTTCAACGGAATTAACAAATTATGAGATGTTCACAAACAAAAAAGGCGTTTTACAGTTACGCAAAAACGCCGCTAACCGGTCAATGTATAGACAGCTAACCGCATTTGCAAAACGTATACAAAAAACCCCTTACGCCGTCTTGAAACGTAAGGCGGACAAATACCGTAAAATGTTTGAAAATGACGAATTTTTCGACGGTGTGGTCGGCGACGACAGCGGCAAATTCGCGAATATAGATGTATATAACAAATGGTTAGCCGACTGTGTAGACTATTTCGACAGCTGCTATAATATAGCGTCATTAGAAAACGCGGACAACATTTACAGTCGTGCCGATTTTCTCTTTGATAATCGTAATGAATATATAAGCGCTTGGAATAACTTATATAAACAAGGTGCATTTTCTGAATATGAAAAACAATACAACACAGAACAGTTTGAACAGGAATACACTATTGACGAGGAAACAGGGGAGGCAATACCAAAAAATAATTTTTATAGGGGGCTGTAATGATGTTAATATATACAATATTATCAGCAATAGGCGCTGCCGTTACCGGCTTTATGATAGCCGATATAATAAGAGGTAAAAAAAATGATTAATCTATCATTATATTACAAGCTAATGGCGACGGGTCACACCGTCGCTGCTGAAAATATCCCGGCGATACATAAAACCGGCGGCGGATTTGACAGTGAAAGCACAACAATAACACATAAAGAACAGGAACAGCACGGCAAGAAAATAACGGAAAAAACCGTTGTTGACGCCTGTTTTTGTTACGCATGGCAATACAGTTTTGACAAGTCCGGCGGTCATATAGTCCGCCGAAAAGAACAGATAATAAGTGTTGTTAAAGACATTGTTGAAACGGTCAAGGCAGTAAACAAAGAAAACGGCAGCGACGCCATATTTATAATATGGTGTGCAAACCTTGCGCACGAATGGAGTTTTATAAAAAAGGATATCGCCGAAAATCTGAATATAACAAAATGTTTTGCAAAGTCTCAACGTGACGTATTATATATACAGCTTGACAACTGCGTAGAATTCCGGGAATGTATCGGACTATTCGGGCATAGTCTGGACGACATCGCCAAGAATTGGTGTAGCAAGGACAACCAAAAACTAACCGGGCAATTTGACTATGACAAAGTTAGGACTTGGCTAACACCTTTAGACGCCGAAACAGAACAGCCCTATATGATACATGATGTTAGCACACTTGTTGAAATGCACGAAAATGTAATAAAAGCATACACACAGGAAAACGGCGTTTGTCGGCTGCCCTATACGTCAAGCGGATTTGTGCGCCTTGCTTTAAAGGACGCTATAAGAGCCGACGCCGATTTAACTGAGTGCCGCGAAATACTAAACGAGACAAGGAAAAAACCGCTGAAAACCAACATTGAATACCTAAAGCACATTAACCGTCACTGTGTTGTTGACGCATTGCAATGGACGGTTTGCCGCGAATATGGCTATTCCGGCGGACTTTGCGGCAGTAATATAGACTATGCCGGCAAAATCTTAAAAAATGTAGTGTGCGCCGACTTAACAAGCGATTACCCGGCGCAATTGTCGCATAGATTATACCCGTCGGGGCGGCTGCGTAAGATAATAGCCGATGACCTTGACGACGTTAGGCGCGAACTGGATAAACAAGACAAACCCTATTTTGCAATTTTGAAAATCCAGAAAATGCAAGCTAAAACACGCCATGCAACATTTAGCAGACATAAGATAATAAACGCAGACGGACAATTTTTTACAATGCACGGGACGCCGAAAAACCTAATATGCTACAATGGCAAAGTTTACAAGGGCGAAAATATTATAGTATGTTGGAACGACGTTGACATTGCAGCATATAAAGAGATGTACAATATTAGAGCAGCAACAATAACACTTTGGGCGTTTGATTGTTATAGGCGTTTACCTCACTGGTTTCTGCGGACTTTGTGGGACGGCTACGGCAAAAAAGCTGAGTTAAAAAATTCCGGGATAAAATCCGGCGTTGAATATGACGACGCAAAAAGAATACCTAATAGCATTTACGGAGTATGCGCTCAGCGTGTCAATGATGTTTTTGACGCACTGGACGACGAATTGAATTTTAAAGTGTCAAATGAAAAAACATTTAAGAAAATAGCCGGTGACTTTTGGCTAAATCCTTATATAGCATTTTGGTGTACATCATACGCCCGCAAGATATTACAGGATTTTTTGTGCAAATATCCTGATGCTATTGTTCAATATGACACTGATAGCTTATATTATATTAAGAGTAAAGGCGCAGCGCTTGAAAAGGCATTGAACGAATACAATAACGATATACTTATAAAAAACCGCCGCATTTTCCGAAACGAATCAAACCCCACACTTTTTGACACATTAGGGCAATGGGATTTTGACGACGTTTGCACAAAGTTTTTAGGTATGGGCGCAAAAAAGTATTTAAAGCAAACGCAAGACGGTGAAATAAAAACAGTTATTGCCGGCTTGCCTAAAAAGGCAATACCGGCGGAAATTGCCGAAAGTCATATAAAACAACCTTTTAATTATTATAATCCTCTTGTAAAATGGTTGCGCGAAAGTGACAACCGCATAATAATAAAGCATACATTTGCACATAAATTTGCCAGCGTTTACGGTGACGATGTTGAGACAAAAACAATAACAATAACAGACTGGCAAGGTAATACAACTATGCAAGACGTATCAACATATCATGCTATTATTCCGATTGACTATACATTAAGTATGGCAGTTGACTACTTGCAACACATAATAAAAGGGCGGTAAATACCGCCCTTTTTTCTTATTGTTTCACATGAAACATTATATATAACAACCCTCTTTACAAGCCGCCCTTATCAAATCTTTTTCGTTTTCTGTTGCTGCTATGCCGTCAAGGTTTATCGCGTCAGCAACAACCAGACCACTATATTTATCCATAGTTGCATTGTCAAGTGTTGCAAATCCGTTTATGTGTCCATATTTTGCAAGCTCATCGTTGTTAAAATCGGGTGGTGTTGTATTGTTGATAACGTTGCCGGTCGGATATGTTATAATTAAGCGGCAATTATAATCTATTGCCCAACCACCGACGGGAGATGATGCCGAAATCATGCGCAAAGGTGCTTGTGTGTGTGTTAACTCATAATCGGCAGCAATTGACGATATCTTGCTATCAAACCCCGACTTTGCAGCGCTCATCGCGCCAATGCCGGCACCGCCTACTGCTCCGCCGGGGCCTGCAACCCTGCCGCCTGCAACAGCGCCGCCTGCTGTTTTCATAGCGCCTGTTAAGGGTGCTATTTTACGCGCGGCTGTCATAGATTTTGAATTAAGTATGCCCTGCGTCAGATTACTGTTCACTGTTGCAGACTCAGTGCCCGTAACAGGTATATCAATTGCAATAGTGCCCGATACAGTCTCAATAACCAGATTATCACATGACACAAAGGCATCACAATTGCCCGTTGTGTAGTCGATAAGCAGTTGCACATCAAGAGTATGTCCCATAACGTCGTTAGGGTCAAGCTGTATTGTCCCGCAAAACGGGATATATAAATCAAGTGTTGTATATGGTGCATAATCCAGAAAACTATTGCCAAAACGCGGAAACACTTTTATCGGCTTAAAAAGATACATAAATGATGAATACGGCATATCAAAGCCCGTTGTTGCTATCTGTACTTTGCCAAGTTTTAAAGGGTGACGGCTTCCCGTATGCGGTATATCACGGACGGGGTATTTTTTAAGCGACACAATAGCGTCAATTGGGTTATTAGTCAAAAAGTTATTAAGTATGATATTATCATAATCAACATAACCGCTCTCACCTGTTACAATGTCATCGCCTATTTTAAAGAGGTCGCCACCTAAACTCTCTACTGCGCGCGCGTCAAGTACATACCTTTTAAGCATTGACGACAAACCGCCGATATAATTAAACGCTGTTGTATTGCTGTATGTGTTAGGGTCAATAGGTGCTGTTGGGTCATATGCGCTGTCATTGGTATTAGTCCATGAATACTGCGGCTGGCTACGATTATCAGTACCGCGAGTGTAATCACCGTGACAAAGTCCATTGTCATCAATGACGCCGCAATACATATCTGTATCATCAAGTGCGCCTGTGTATGCTGTTGTGCGTTTTACCGCAAAAAATAATCCAAGACTTGCAACACAGCGCAATATCCATTCGCCGTCGCCGTACTCTTTGTAGTAAGTAAGTTTTCCATTATCTGTGTTAAATGTGCCTTCTTTACCGTTGATATACTGATATGTATTATTATAGTATAGAGTGTTAGTATTACCCCATATCTTGACTGTGGTTTTTACGTTTCCGCGGTTTGCCCAATAATCGTATATGCCTTCTAATTGCGGCAAATCATACGGCATATTATAAGCAAGCGCCATACCGCCATTATCGTTAATGGCCATAAATGAGCGCTGTCCCGTCATTGTGTTACTTGCGACGGGTGCAACGTGTATTGCTGTTATATATGGGTGTGTTGTGGGACTATATCCGTATGTATTGTTGATATAGTCATCAAGTGCGACCTGTCTACGGTCGCTAAATTGTAATGTGTCACACTCAATATATATTAATAGCACAAAGTTACGGGGAATTATGGACACAAACGGCGTGAAATATCTATGTGGATTGCTTGTCGGATAATCGTCAAGAGTTTGTGGGACTAGAAATAGTTTGTTTGTCTCGCTCTCATTTGATAAATCGTTAATATTAATACTATAACCTCGCGGTATTGATGTTGTCGTGTCAACATATCCCCACAAAAAATTAATTATGCCGCTGTAATCAAATAACGGATTATTATAATCTGCGCCGTCAATGCAATATAATTGTGCGATAGGGCTGTCATCAGCAATACCTGCATAACAGATAGAGTTGTCAAGCGGTGTATTAACAGACAGCTTGCCAACTGCAATGCCGCTGTTAATCGTGCTGTAAGGCGGTATCTTGTTCGCCGCGTCGTTGTCCGCGTTTGGTTTTGTTGTTGCGTTTAACCATGTTTCGGGTTCGCCGTAAAAAACGCTATTAGGTAACATTTATATCACTCCTTTACTCGGTAGGCTCTCCGCCTATGCATGTCAAAAGATAACAAGTATCGCCGTCACCCGTAAAGCTTGACGACGTTTCGGGCATAATGATTGACGTTATATTTTTCTTGTTAGGGTGTACCGGTAATTGACTGTCGGGGTATAATGTAGGCTTGCCGATATTCTCAGCACGGGTTATTATTGCCGGGCAGTGTATAAACGCCACCCCGAAAGTCTGTCTGACGTCGATTGAACAACGCAAGAATATGCGCCCGGCAGTATCAACTGACATATCTGTTATATAGTACCATTTTGCAAAATCACTTACATAAATATAGTTAGCGCGTAAATATGCCGCATTATAAGCCAATACAAAAACCGGTGTTAAAATCGATACACTCTCAAATGCTTTTATTTCGATATCCGGGGCGATAATCTCCGCCCCGGTTATCTTGTCAATTGATTTAGTGTCGGCTGTTGTCTTATAAAGTGTTGCTGCCATCATAGCCAAGCACCCCCAATATAAATAGCATAAGTGTATATAAATTTATCTAAATACTGTTTTATAAGAGGATTTAAGCGCATATCGGTTTCGCTAATTATCATCTGTTGTGACGTTGTAACGCCTATATTTCCGGCTGTGTTGTTTTCATGTATGTGTATTTCGTGTCCTGTGTAGGTGCTGCCGTCGTAGGTTACACTTGTATTTGTATGAGTTTTTTCATTGTTGACCTGTAAATCATCTGTTGTCACTGTGCCGCCCTCGTTTGTATCTCTTGTTTCAAGACGGGGCTGTGTGTTGTCGTAGGTCGTTGTATAACTTTCGGACTTTGTGCCAGCCGCCGCTAACTGTTGCACGGTTTTGCCGCCACCGTTTCCGTCGCCTGTTGTTCTTGTATCTGTTGTATCGCCGTAACTGTCTATTGTTATATCTTTTTCGTTTTTATCATAATTGCTTATAGGGTTATACTCCGCGTTCCATGCGTCAAGCGCTTTTTTTAAATCGGGAGCAGACAGCGCATTATACATAGTATACTTGTTATACATATCGCTGCACAAAAATGTGCCATAGTTATATAACATATATGCCGCTGCTATCTCCGACGTTATCAGCGTTACGCCGGCAACGGTCACACCCCAATTATTGGTATGCTCCGGGATTTGCGTTGATATTCTGATATCGTCTAACATTTTATCACTCCTTAATCAATACAATTTACTATTTCCATACCGTTTACAATGTGTTTGCAAATGTCGCGGAAATCCTCACCGATTTCTGAAGTTTCAACGTACAAATTACCTTTTTTAACCAAGTCAATATATATTTTTGGGATAACTTGTAAATTGTTTTTGCCATGATAGGGAGATATTGCAATATTGTAATTTTCGGACGGTTTACGAATTAATAAATAGGGATTAATACCGCGTATACCTATTGTTGCATTTACCGCGACGCGGTTAAAATAAAACTTTGCTGTAAAACCCCGTGTAAATAACATATCGTAAGGGGCAATATTGTAGCTGCCTAAAACCCAATCACCGCGCGAAATCATATTAATGCGGCTGTTTTCAAAACGATTGTAATACATTTCTGCGCTGTCAATGTTCTTTTCTGTTGCGTCGGTATAGTATAGCAGTATTCGCGCTTGGTGTTTACTGTTTTCAAAAATATTCAAGCCGCGTTTAATGTCGCGCAGACGAATACCGAATTGTTCAGCAACCGCGCTGTCACGCGAAACGGTATTGCCAAGTAAAAACATGGGAATAAATCTATCTGTGCGGTTTCTCGTTGCGTTGCTGTGTAATATTTGCAGCTTTAAAAATTCGTCTTTTAATTCGTTTCCTCTTGTTAAAAATTCGTCGTAAATGATACATGAAATATCGCCCTTGTCGTCGCCGGTTTCGGTTTCGACATTGTTCAAACTACGGCAATATGCTATTGTCTCAGTGTTTGTTTTCTTGCGTTCGCCGCGCTCGTTAATAGTCTCTCGGGATAATGTGTAAATCTTGCCACGCAAATCCGCTTTGTTGTATTTGCCCTTACTCAGATTTATAATATCCTGTCTATGACAGTTTACAAGGTTTCCGCAAATTGACGGGGTAAATGTTTTGTCATAACGCCGGGCGTAAAAAAACGGACGTTTGGAGTTTTTAGCAAAAAAATCCTTTAGTGCATAGTCAACACAGCCATATGTTTTGCCCGTTCCTTTACCGCCGATAATACTGATATAAGGACAGTTAAGGTCCTTTGCCTTTTCGACAATAGGGTTTATATCAATAAATTGCATTAAATCGTTCATTTAGTATCACCCTTTAAATCGTCAATTCTGGCTGTTAAAATGTTGCGATAACAGCGCATAACGTCATACTGAGACTGCAAAAGTGTTTGCTGTTTTGTACCTATCTTATACCAATTTTTTGACTTTTTAAATTTTGCTAACTTTTTTATTTTATATTTTAATTCGCCACGTTCTTTTTTTAAATCGTGTATTACCTTTTTAGTTGCTTTCATTGTTTCCACCCTCGCTTTCGTTTGTTTCATGTGAAACATTTTCGGAATTATCGCCGCTGTTGTCGTCAATGTTGTTTTCAATAACTTCATTTTCCTTTTTGAACATTTCGCCAAGTTCAACGCCCATGTTTTTCCATTCGTCGCCAAACTCTTTGGGAAATTCCGGCATTGCAAATTTACGCCATTTCAACCCGTTTTCGGTGTACATACGGCTAAAAATATCAGTGTTGTGTATTTCGCTTTCAAGGTTTTGGGCGCTTTTTGCCGTCGTGTGAAATGGCATGTTATAAAGGTTGCAAAGTCTGCGTATCAACTCATAATGAAATTCGGATAAAAAGTGCATTTTTTCAATAGCTGTTTCGTCGGTCAATCGCAACATGGCGTCGTCCCTTGACGTCTGAGAACCGTTAGTCATAAGTTTTGACGGGTCGTCAATAACCGCCCACGGTTCGCCATTGTAAACGCGCTGCAATATTATTTCCATTCGCGAAGCGTCGGCAGCGTTCATAACTTTGGCTATTGGTGTCATTCTTGACCATTTTATAAGCTGATTTTCTGAAATGTCAGTTTCATTCAACATTGTTGCTGTCCACTCTGTGAAGTTATAGTCAGACGTCATTTCAAAGTTGTTGCGAATTATAACATATTTACCGATTTGTTCATCAGTCAACGAAAAATCGCCGTCTGGCAGATGCGTTATAAAATGGTCGCTTGTGTTGTCTGCCTTGGGGACGCCCGTCCACTCAACAGGAGTACAAACCCACATCCCGGCGGAAACGCTGCCGCTTGTATAGGGGACTTTGTACACAACGCCAGCCCCGCAGCAAACAGCTCGCTCAATCATTTCATTGGTTAATGTTGCCGCCGCAAAATCCGGAATACCGGTATACTTGAAACGTGACCAACCTATATTATTTATAATATCGTTGTAAGCGTTTTCGCGCTTAATATCAGATAACTTTGTTCTTTTGGTTGTTTTACACCCCTTTAACATAGCGTCAAAAGGGTTATTAGACAATATTTTCTTTTCGCTGCTCATTATATTTCACCTCGTTCTGCGTATTCAAGAGCTAACGCACACATATATTCACCGATTGTATAATTTTCGGAGTATGCCCACGCGTAATATATACACTCCATAATATCATGTAAAGTTGTCAATTATATCACTCCTTTTCAATTTTTCGGGTAAGGTTGTCAAGTTTGCGCGTAAAACCCTCTATCGCCTTTGTGTTTCTGTCAATTACCTCAGCTAACTTTTCGCTTTCGCGTTCATGGGCTGCGGTTAGTGTGGTTGTAACTTTTTCAAGCTGTTCCTGTGAAGCCTTGTCTTTGCGTATAACATAGATTGACAGAAAAACCGCCGCTGCTATCGGAAAACCTACGATTGAAATAAAATTAGCTATTTCTGACATATTATTATTACACCCCTTTAAACTAAACGGGGCGACTATTGCCGCCCCGTATTCAATTATTTAATTATTCGTCGTTCTCCTCGGTTATTGTAATATTACTGCCGATAACATACACTATGATATTACTGTCCTCGTCAACACAGTGCTGTGCGGCAACAGTAGAGATATAGTTGATATGGTCGTCAAATGTGTTTTCATTTGCCGCAACCTTTTTATATTCAGTGCTCCAGAATGTGCCGCGTCTGTCCCATACTACACCGACTATGCCGTTAATCTGTACACGGGTTATGTGTTTGCCGGTTGTAAGCACGGGGGGATTTGCCGGAACAATGTCAAGTTTGCCGGGTTCGTTTACATTTTCAATGTAAGGCTCAAGCTCGTAGTCGTCGATATTGCCTATCTTGTTATCATGGTAAACGCCCGAAAGTCCCTTGTTGATATCGTCATAGAAGCTGTCAAGGAGAAAACGCCTTGTAAACGTTTCGGGGGTATTCATTTTTATAGTGTCTTTGCCGCTAAACTTGTTCGTCACACGGCGCATTAACAGTCTTTCATGACGCTGATGTTTTACAAACCATGCCGAAAAGTCGGGGTCGTCAACACTTGTAAATGTTTTGCCCGTCTCCTGTGCGTAAAGGGCGTCAAGCTGCTCAATTCTTACGCCGTTACGATACATTGCAGCATTAGCTATCTGCTGCTTGATAAGGAAATAAGGCGACTGTGATATTGCAATATCCATAACAGCGTTGATAACTGCCCACATTTCCGCGATAAGTCTATCATAGCCACCACGAGACTGAACCGACGTTTTGAACATTTCGTAAGATATTGTAAAGGGTTTTGTTCTGTAAATGCCCTTGTTGCCCCATACCTTTACATTAAAAGTAAAGGGGTGTTTTGCGAAAAGGTCGTTGAATGTACTTGACTGCATACCGTCAAGAACGAAAGCAGCCTCAAATTCAGTGGTGTCAATTCTTACTTTTTCCTTAAGACACGCAAATTCACCGCTGCCAACCTGTAAATCATAGCGATTGAGCTTGTATTCGTCGCTGCTGATAGTCTCATAAAAGATATCAGCAACAGTCTGCAGCATACCGGTGACAGCATTAAAGAACATTTCGGGGTGTTCTGTCAGCGCGTTGTTAACTGTCTGTCCACACTGGACAAAGTTACTTAAATCTTCGGTACAAATAAGTCCGGGTAATGTTGCACCGTCTGCCGTTATTGTTGTCCCGCTGATGTTTTCAAGGGTAATGTTCATCAGACGCGCGGTCTGATTAGAGGGGAATAAAATCATTTAATCAAACTCCTTTTCTGTAATTTTTACGCCGTCAAGCGTAATAACAAGTTTATGCTTTTTTGTTGTCGGTGTTCCGGCTGTGGTTTTGGCTTTAGGGAGATATTGAGAAAATGACTTGACGTTATTATCGCCTGTCATCTCATTGCCAAACCAATGGGGATTTACATAATTGCTATTGTTGCGGATATCCATATGAACCGCTGTATTATCAATTATGCCTATACCGGTAAAACCGATTTTTTCAGCAACGGCAGCAAGGGAAAACGCGCCCCATCTTGTGCCGTCCTTTTTTACCGCGTAAACGTCGGCGGCAATGCCTTTTGTGTGGGCGTCTGTCCGAGAACCGCCCACAAGTTCGGAATGTTTAGGACAACGACAACCGCTTGTCACAATTATAGCTGTAACGCCGTCGGCGGTTTCGTTTAAATATTCGTATACCTTTTCAAGCTTGTTTACCAGTTCTACGGCTACAATGTTGGTATTGCAGCCGCATTTGCAAGTAAATTCACGCCTTGAAAAATGGGGTGTTATATCGCCCATATATTACGTCACTCCTTTAAAATGGGACGTCGCCGTCACTGAGTATTGTTTCATAATCGTTTAAATTGCCAAAATCATTAACCATTACTGACGGGCTTGACATTGCCGGCGGTAAGTATCATGGTGCTGCGATTTACTGCCTTGTCGAAATAGCTTGAAATTGTTCCACCAATTTCAACAATAGTGCCGTCGTCGAAAAGTTCAATGTCCTTGTCTGCAGTAACCTTCAACAGGTTGTAATATGGCTGTTTTGTTTTAGGGTTTATTTCGCCGCCCTCTACCTTAATAGTAAGATAATTTTTCTTGCTGCCCTCGTAGACGTCGGTAAGTTCGCCGATGATACAAAAGTCAGCAACATTTGAATTTGTAACCTTGTTTGTGTTTGACTTACTTGTTGTTCTTGCCATAAAAAATTGCAACTCCTTTAAAATTGTAAAATTTTCCGGCTGTTATTTAAATGTGTGCCGGTCACATTAGAGCAATTGAAAAGATAACGACAACCCGGCAGCGTAACCGCTAATTATTAGATATTCGGTGTTTGCCCGGCTTGTTCTGTTATCTTTATTATACGGGTATGGGGGGTGGTTGTCAATGGGTAAATTGCCTAAATTTTTTGAAATTGTTGGTGTAATCATAACTAATCCCAAATATATTTATACAAGCGTTATATAACTTGGGTTCGTACTCTTTTATTATTTCCAGTTCTTTAATATAATCTTGTCCAAACGGACAACCTGCGCAGCCGGTGCGCTTTAAACCGTATTCGCTATAACAACGGCTATGCACGACATTTAAACTTTGTTCAATTATAGTTTTTTCTGAATTTCTATACCATAAAAGTGGATAAAAAACAGCGTCGTCTTTATTCCAACAATTGGCTAAAGTGTTACGCGCTCCACCCTCCGCTTTGCGTAAACCCTGTATAGATAATTCAGTGTTATATTTTTGCATTGCTGCGGCAGCTGTTTTTTTCTTTGCACAAGTGCAACACATATCCGATATATTAAATTTTGGCGGATTAGTTAGCAAGTATTCACGCAAACCTTTAGTATATGCGATATTAAATCGACTGTCTTTGCCAAACTCATTTGTAAACCAACGTAAAGCGGCTTTACATTTGGGATATTTTTTATAT
>Ga0326511_10003690_pt1 | contig 12319 bp, 10 predicted proteins | sample 0_2496_0518_D_FD_203701 | JGI IMG/M metagenome (GOLD analysis project Ga0326511, IMG submission 203701) | Bovine rumen microbial communities from UC Davis, California, United States - 0_2496_0518 | ecosystem: Host-associated > Mammals > Digestive system > Stomach > Rumen | place: USA...
TATTGTAGTTTTGCTTATATCTGACATAATATATTATTGCATGTTTAAATAATATATATTTTTCTAATGGAAAAAATCCAATCACCAAAAAATATTTAAACTGTATACGAACAAATATATTAACAATATATATTTTTAATCTTATTTTTAATACTATTTTGGAGGGAGTATTATATGAGCAATCAAACTATTGACGAAGTATGTGAAATACTTGAATACATTATGGATAACAACACTGTTCCTCGTAACATAAGAGAAGCTGCTAGTGAATCCAAAGATTTATTAAACGATGAAAGTCAAGATCAATCTGTAAAAATAAGTACTGTTCTTGGTAAGTTAGATGAAATTAGTAATGACCCTAACATACCTGTACATGCTAGAACTTTAATTTGGGAAGTTTTATCTAAATTAGAATCTATCTAATTTTCTCAAATATTTTTCTTTTTAATTTGAAATTGCTACTGCAATAGTAACACCATTAAATGAAGTCTTTTTATATATTAACTTTGAATTAAAACCTGCCATTATCAATGCTGACGGTTCACAAACACCATATATTCCGAATTTTGATTTTACAAATTCAGATTTTTGAACATCACTTGATTCAAACAGCTGTAATTTATCTAAATCTACAAAATAAATAGGAATATTTAAATTATCTGATAATTCCAGAATTCCCTTTTCATCTTTTTTTATTTCAGCTGATGAAATATAATTAACTCTTGTTTTATCAATTTTTAAATCATTTAAAGCTTTTTTAAATCCATTATAGATGTCTTTGCATTCTTTACCACGTTTACATCCAATTCCAACAACTAATTTTTTCTCTTTTAATATTAGTTTATGTTCACCATGACAAACATGAATTTCATCTGTATTGATTTTTGATGAAAAGTTAATTGAAAGATTAATTTCAAGTGTATTATCACTTAAATAATTGAAAAAATAGTCATGATTTTTATTAGGATTCAATGAAAATAAGAGTTCTTCTCCTTTCAAAATAGCTTTATTAAAATATAATATCTCTTTAGGATTATCAATTAATAAATATAAATCATTTGCTATAACATCAATACCTAATTTATTATTAACATCACTGGAAGTTGTTATTACTGGTGTTGCTTTGATTAAATCTGCAACTTTATTAGTTAGTTTATTTGCTCCTCCTAAATGACCTGATAACATTGAAATTACAAAATTTCCATTATCATCAATATTTAAGACTGCAGGATCTGAAACTTTTGACTCTATTAATGGTGCAATTGTTCTGATTAAAATTCCTGATGCCATTATGGCTATAATAGCATCATATTCACTTATTAAAACTGGAAAATGTCTTTTTACATTTTTATGGTAAATATCAGTTTTTATAATTGTAGAATCTTCATCTAATTTTTCTTTCAATTTTAAAGACAAATCATAACCTTTATTTGAAACTGAAATCAATGCTATTTTCATAATATCACTTGAATCAATATTAACAGTGAAATAATGCTAATTGTGAATAATATTATAGTTAACTTTGATAATTTTACTGCTTTTTCAATATCATCAACTATTATATCTTTATTATTATCACCTAAAATATAAGTTTCTTTTTTTATCAATTGAATATTTAATGCACCTGCTGTTGATGCCATTGTATAACCGGAATTTGGTGACGGACATGTTCCTGCATCTCTTTTCATTATTTTATATGCATTTTTCCAGTCCATTTTTAGTATATAAGCTGAAATAACAACATAAATACCTGCAATCCTTGCCGGAATATAATTTAAAATATCATCAATTTTAGCAGGTATATAACCAATATATCTTAGATCATCTGTTTTATATCCAACCATTGCATCAAGAGTATTGCATAAACGATATAAAACAGGAACTAACAATAATAAATATAATTTATAATCAATTTCTGTATATAATATTATTAAACTGATGATAAAATAGTAAAAAACTGGTGCTATAAATGAATCAGTTATATTTTCAGTTAGACTTTCAATAACAGCAGATACAATAAAGCTTTCAGTTAATTCATCTGTACTTCTGCTTACCAGATATGAAACAGACTTTCTAGCCTTATCAATACTTTCATTTAAATCATTTTTTACATCAATAGCTGTTTTTAAAAGCATGTTTATAGAAAATGTAGATGATAACAATACAGAATATACTATAAATATTATAATAACATTAAATGAGGAAATATAATATATTAAAAAAACAATTAAACTTGTTGTTATTAACATTACCAAAAACAGAAGAAGACCTGAAAATCTGTTTTTTATCTTTATGAAAATATTTTTGAATATATCAGTCAGATTTCCTATTATTACAACAGGATGTATTTTAACAGGAAGTTCTCCAAAAACAACGTCAATAACAATAGAAAAAATTAATATTAAAATGATAAACAAGAATAATTTTAATGAAACAATATTATTTGCTGTTAATAACATTATATCATTGAAAAAATTATTATATTGAATCATAGTTTATTATATATAATAAAAAAATAAATATTTTATTATAAATTTTTTTTAAACGATGATAATATGAGTCTTGAAGATAAAATAAAACAATGGTTAACTGAAGAAGATTTGCTTAGAGAAATGAAATATGATGAAAATGCTGATTTTCATTTTATTATAGAATATCCAAATGAAAACATTATGGATGTTGTTAAACCAAAAGATAAAGATTGTTTGATTATTGCATGTGCAACACAGGTTGCTCCAGAACATATAAATTTAATGACATCAGCTGACATGAATACAAAAAAAGATTTCATTTTAGATTTGAATTTTGGATTAAACAATTATTTAGTTGATTTTGAACTTCAAGTTGCTGAAGATATTTTACGTCAATTTGTTGTAACTGATCAAATATTTGAAGATGGATTAACTAAAAATGAATTTATCAGAACTTTAAAAAGAGTATTTAAAGCAAAATTACATTGTATCTGGTTAATTGATAAAAAATTCGGTACTATTTCAAATATTACTGCATCTACTAACGAAAATGACATGTTCATTTAAAGAGGGAGAGATGCGTTTCAAGTGAAATGATTTTTCAGATATTGTAGGATGTGAAGGGGTATATTTCCACTGTAAAACACTTGAAATATATCTTTTCTAATTTTTCTTATTTTTAATTTTTAATTGATTTTAACCAATTTTCAATAATTTGATTTAATTTAATCAATTTTTCATTTTATTTACACTTGAAATATATCTCTTGAAAATTGACTTTTCCACAAAAATGTTTACACTTGAAACAACTCTCTCTGTCTCTAATTAATACTGTAAAATATTTTTTACAAAATGCTTTATTTAACCATTAAAACACGGATTTTTGATATTTTTTTCCAGTTATTTACATTTGAAATACATATCTTATATTTGAAATACAACTATTTCATTAGTTTAATTATATTTAATATTTTTTATTTATTTTTTATTTATACTATAAATATTCTTTATTGTTATAATTAAATCAATTTATGATTATTTTAATAATTTTAAAGTAATTTAATCAATTTATTTTTTTAATTTGATTTGAAATTTAATACTACTTTATGAAATTGTAATAAAAAACTTTATTTAATATATGTTTTATATTATTAACACTGGAAATTATACTCATTAATTTTTATATAATTTTTATTCATGGTGATTTTATGACAAATATTTTTGAAGATTTAGAGAGTAATGGTTCAAATTCAACAACAATTTTTAAGGATAAAGCTCCTCTTGATCATAGGTTTTTACCTGATAAATTAGTTCACAGGGAAGAACAGATACGCCAAATTGCTAAATATTGGGTAGATGTTTTAAATAATGTTACTCCATCAAATGTTACATTATATGGTAAAACTGGAACAGGTAAAACAGCAGCATCTAAATTTGCTAGTCAACAACTTTTAGACATTGCTAATAAGAAAAATGTCTTTGTTAAAGTTGAATATGTGAGATGTACTGATTATACCACAGAATATCAGGTTATTGCTCAATTATGTCAAAAACTTGGTCGTGATGTTCCAAATCGTGGTTGGACTAAAGGGGAAATTGTAAATACATTTAGAGATATTTTTAAAACAAATGCCTTTGGCAAAAAGTTACATTTAATTGTTATTTTAGATGAAATTGATATTTTATTGGATAAAGACGGTGATGGAATATTATACACATTAACAAGAACTGATAATGTTTCTGTTTTATCAATTAGTAACTATTTGGACTTTAAAAATTTGATTAAATCAAGAGTAACCAGTAGTTTAAATGATAAAGAAATTGTTTTTCCACCTTATGGTGCTAATCAGTTATCTGATATATTATCTGAGAGAGCAGAATTATCATTTAATGAGAATGTTTTAGAAGATGATGTTATTCCGCTGTGTTCAGCGATGGCTGCTAAAGAAGAAGGTGATGCAAGATATGCATTAGATCTACTTAAAAATGCAGGTGAACTGGCTTTTGATAATGATTGTAAAAAAGTTACAAGCGAACATGTCAAACAGGCTAAAGATAGAATAGAACATAATAAAGTCAGTGAAATTATATCTACTTTACCTATTCAACAACAAAGAGTTTTAGAAGCTATTTTATTATTAACAAAACAAAATGAGGAAATATCTTCAGGAAAATTATATGAGTCTTATACAGAGTTATCTAAAAAAGATTCAGTTACTTATAGAAGAATTTTTGATTTCATCAATGAACTGGAATTATTAGGTATTATTTCTACCAATACTATATCACGTGGTCGTGGTAAGGGAAGAACTAATATTATTAAACTTCAATGTGATGAAGAGTTACTTGAAACAACCCTTTACTCTACTATTTAGGGTTGTTTTTAATTAATGTTTTTAAAATAGCCATTCTTACAGGAACTGCATTTGCAGCTTGGGTGAAATATTTATTGTATTTTGTATTATCTACATCAGTTGAAATTTCATCAATTCTTGGTAAAGGATGCATTACAATAATATTTTTTCCTTCTAACATTTTTTTATTGATTATATAAGCTCCTTTAATTTTGTTGTAATCAGCAATATCTCCAAAACGTTCTTTTTGTATTCTAGTTACATATAAAACATCAACATCATCAATAATATTTCCAATATTTTCTGTTTCTATATAATCTACATTTGTTTTGTTTAAATCATGAAGAATTTCTTGAGGCATTCTAAGTTCATTTGGTGAAACTAAATATATTTTAATATTTTTAAATAATCCCAATGCATTAGATAATGAATGGACTGTACGACCAAATTTCAAATCTCCTATTAAAGCTATTTTTAAATTATCAATTTCACCTAATTCTTTTTTAATTGTATATAAATCCAGTAATGTTTGTGTTGGATGTTGACCTGCTCCATCACCGGCATTAATGACTGGGACATCTACGATATCTGAGATAAACTTAGATACTCCTTCAAGTTCGTGTCTTATTACAAGAGCATCACTATAACCTTCAAACATTTTTGCAGTATCCGCTATGCTTTCTCCTTTTGATACAGAACTGGATCCACTATTTTCAAATCCAATACAATCTCCACTTAAACGTTTCATAGCTGTTTCAAATGATATTTTGGTTCTTGTTGAAGGTTCAAAAAACATTAAACCAAGTAGTTTTCCTTTTAATTCTCTGGATACTTCTTTTGATTGAGCTATATCCTCTAATTTTGCTGCTTCATCTAAAATATATTCAATATCTTCTCTTTCAAAGTCCTTAATTGAAATTATATTTTTTAATTTAAAAATTCTAATCAACCCTTTTTTAATATAATTTTCATATTATTCTTTCAATTGGCACAATAAGAATATCTTTTGCTCCTGCATTTCTTAAATCATTTACCAATTCAAATACTTCTTCTTCATCTATTACTGCTTGAACAGCAACGGTTTTTTCATCTGATAAAACTTCAGATATTGTTAATCCACCCATTGATGGCATTACTTTTTTAACATTATCCAAATCATTATCTTTAACATTCATCATGATTAATTTTTTTCTTTCTGCATCAAGTACACCTTTAATACTTGTACTTACAGATTCAATCAGATGATACTTTTGTTTTAAACTGTTTTTATTTGCTATAAGCATGATAGTACTTTCTAATATTGTATCAATGATTTGAAGATGATTCATTTTTAGAGTTGTTCCGGTACTAGTTAAATCTGTTATTAAGTCTGCTATTCCAATAAATGGAGCTGCTTCTGTAGATCCACTTAATTTTACAATTTTTAGATTTAATCCTTTACTTTTTAAATATTTTTCTGTTAATACTGGAAATTCTGTTGCTACTTTCATATCATCTCTAATATCATCTATACAATTAATATTTGATTCTTCAGGTGCTGCAATGACTAATTTTGTCTGTCCAAATCTCAAATCAAGTAATTCTTCTACATCTGATTCACTTTCATTAATTAAATCAACACCTGTAATTCCAATATCTGCGACACCATCATTTACAAATTCTGGAATATCGGAAGCTCTTGCAAACATTACTTCTATATTTTCATTAAATGTTTTTGATATTAACTTTCTATTGTTTTTATCAATTAATCCTAATCCTGCCTTTTCTAAGATATTTATTGATGGTTCACTTATTCTTCCTTTGGATGGAACAGCAATTTTAATTTTCATCTTATCTTCCTAAATTTTTCAATCTGTATTATAAATATATTAACTATTTAATTAAATACTTTTTTAGATACTTTTAAATAGTATTACTTTTTATTTTATTGAAATTATAAAATATTTTAGCTATTTTTTATTTTATCTCAATTTTTACAAAATATTTAAATATTAAGTTATCTTATAGTTATTTAGCTTATGATTTATTGACAATCATAAGTTATCATAAAAAAAATGTGAGGTGAAAATTATGTCTGAAATACCAAAAGCTCCTGTCGCTAGAATCATTAAAGAAACTGGTGCAGAAAGAGTAAGTGAAGATGCTAAAGTTGCATTAGCTGACTACTTAGATGAAGTTGCTCGTAATGTTGCTAAAGAAGCAAACAACGTTGCTAAAATTGCAAAACGTAAAACTGTTAAAGCAGATGATGTTAAATTAGCTATTAAAAACTTAGAATAAGTTTTTAGCTAACTTTTTTTATTTTTTTTAGAAGGTGTCATTATGACAAAAAATACTATTTTAATTAAAAATGCAGTTATTTTAAATCCTGGTTGTTTTGAAAACAAGGTACAGTCTTTATTGATTGAAGATAATTTAATCTCAGAAATTGCAGATAATATTGATGAAAGTAATGTTGATAAAATAATTGATGCCGATGGAAAAATTTTACTTCCTGGATTAATCAATACTCATACTCATTTATCAATGGCTTTATTTAGAGGATTAGCCGATGATTTAAGTTTAGATACTTGGTTAAATGATAACATATGGCCAATGGAAGCTAACCTTGATGGTAATTATTGTTACATTGGTGCTCTTTTAGGTGCTGTTGAATTAATCAAATCAGGTACAACAACCTTCAGTGACATGTATTTTTATATGGAAGATGTTGCTAATGCTGTTGATGAGGCAGGATTAAGAGCTGTTCTGTCATATGGTATGATTGATTTTGGAGATGCTGAAAGAAGAGAAAATGAAATTAAGGAAAATCTTTCTTTATTTGAAAATTGTAACGGTATGGCTAATGGAAGAATTAAAGTATTTCTAGGACCACATTCTCCATATACAGCATCAGAAGAATTATTAATTAAAGTTCGTGAATTAGCTGATAAATACAATATGGGAATTCATATACATGTTTCAGAAACTGAAAAAGAAATTAATGACGTTCTTGATGAAAAAGGTTTAAGACCTTTTGAATATTTAGATAAAATAGGATTTTTAGGTCCTGATGTTGTTGCCGCACATTCAGTTTGGTTAAGTGATAATGAAATTGAAATTATTAAGAAGAATAATGTTAAAGTTTCACATAATCCATGTAGTAATATGAAATTAGCTTCAGGAATTTCTCCTGTTTCTAAATTGATTGAAAATGATATTTGTGTTGCAATTGGTACTGATGGTGCTTCTTCAAATAATAATTTGGACTTGATTGAAGAGTTAAAAACAGCAAGTTTACTTCAAAAAGTTTCAACCCTTGATCCTAAGGTGTTAAATTCTGATGAAGCATTGGCTATGGGTACTATTAAAGGTGCTGAAGCTTTAGGATTGGATTCAGAAATTGGAACAATCGAAGTCGGTAAAAAGGCAGATATTATTTTGATAGATACTAATTCACCTAATATGGTTCCGGATAGTTCTAATTTAAGTTCTAATATAATTTACTCAGCAAATGGTTCTAATGTTGATACAACTATTTGTGATGGTAAAATTTTAATGGAAAATAGAAAATTAACTGTATTAGATGAACAAAAAATCTATGAAAAGGCTAAATTAGCCTTAAAAGAATTAAAAGAATTAAGAGAAGCTATCTAGCTTCAAATTTTATTTTATTTTTATTAAAAATTATGCTTTTTTTCCATTCATCTAAAGTTTCAGGATAATCAGATCTAAAGTGAGCTCCTCTACTTTCTCTACGTAATATTGCTGATTTTACAACTAAAATACAAATTTCAACCATATTTATTACTTCTAAAGCAGTAACCAGTTCATTATTGTATTGTTTTTTATCACTTACATCTAATTTATCAAGTTCATTTTGCATTTCTTGCAATTCTTTTAATGCTTTGTTTAGAGTTTTTTCTTCACGAACAATAGCTACATTTTCCCACATTAAATTTTTAATATTTTCTTTAAATTCCTGTGGTTTTATTGAACCTTCTTTAATTAAACCCTCAATTCTTTTTGATTCTTCTTTTACCTGATTTTCATTTGTTTTTAGTTCATTTTGTTTTGCAGCCTGTGATGCACTTTCACCGGCAATCTTTCCAAATACTTGTGTATCTGCCAGAGCATTACCACCTAAACGATTTGCTCCATGAACTCCTCCACAGACTTCTCCGGCACCAAATAAGTTTTTAAGTGATGTGGATGCATCTGTGTCTATTTTTAAGCCACCCATAAAGTGGTGTGCTGTTGGTGCAACTTCAATTGGCTTATGTTTAATATCAACACCAACACTTTCAAATTGTAAAACCATAGTCTCCAGTTTTTCATCGATATAATCATCATCAAGATGTGAGATGTCTAGATATATTCCACCGTTTTCAGTTCCTCTTCCTTCAATGATTTCCTGATAAATTGAACGGGCCACTACATCACGTGTTGCTAATTCCATTTTTTCTGGAGCATATTTACTCATAAACCTTTCTCCTTCACTGTTTATGAGTTTTCCACCTTCTGCTCTTACAGCTTCTGTTACTAAAACTCCTTTTTTAGATTTTGGGCTAACCATTCCTGTTGGATGGAATTGTACTTGTTCCATATCCACCAAATTGGCTCCGGCTTTAAAAGCTATTGCAAATCCATCTCCATTTTTTTGCAAGGTATTGGATGTTACAGGGTATAATTGTCCAGCTCCTCCACTTGCCAGGATAGTAGCTTTGGATTTAAAGTATATTAAACTTGAATCTTTTAAATCAAGTCCTGTTGCACCTATAACTTCTATCCCATCTGTTATTAAGGATGTAATCATTACTTCTTCAATACATTCAATATTTCTTTTTATTATTTCTTCTTTTAGTGCATTTAATAATTCAGCACCTGTTCTGTCTCCTTCATAACAAGTTCTTCTATAACTTTGACCACCAAAAGGCCTTTGATCTATTTCACCTGACTCTTGACGTTCAAATAATGCACCATAATTTTCTAAATCAATTAATCTTTTAGGTGATTCGTTTACTAATATCTCTACTAATTTTTCATCATTAAGATAACTTCCACCTTTTAATGTATCGTTAATATGAGCGTCTATAGAATCATCTTTATCCACGGTTTTAAATACAGCATTGTATCCTCCTTCTGCCATTCCAGTACAACCTGACCTAAAAGACAGTCCTTTTGATACAATTGTTGCTTTTAAACCGGCATTATCAACTTCAATTGCTGCTCTTGAACCTGCTCCACCAGATCCAATTATTAACACATCTGTTTTGATTGTTTTTATTTTCATTTCAATTAACCCTGTATGAATTTAATAATTTATATTTTAATCTTTAATATTTAAATAAATTCTTAAATTTTATTTTTATTTGAATTTAGTAAATTTTATAGTATTTTTTTATTTGAACATGATTAAATTTAACTATGTTATATTTTTTTACATTCTAATATTTTTCATTTATATTAGTTTTTAACTATTTTTTTAAATACTGTACATGTTTTTTATTAAATTATACAATATAACAATATTTATATAATATGTTTGTTATATTATTAATGCATAAAATAATGAAAATTATTTTAAAACTGTTTTTAGGAGTTTAATTATGAAGAAATTTTTAACAATTTTATTAATAATTATGTTCTTCTCATCACTTAATTTAGTTTGTGCAAGTGAGTTTAATTCAACGAGTCTTGAATCTGTTCAAGAAGAAGAATCAATAATCACGCCAAACACTGAAAAATTAAGTGCAAATGAAGAATCAGGAAAATTTACAAGTGAAAATGAAGGTTCATTTTCAGAATTAAGGTCACTAATCTATAATACTCCGAATAATGGGGTTTTAAACTTAAATAAATCTTACTCTTTTTCAAATACTGATTATGATGATTTTATAGTCATATCAAAAAGTATCACAATTAATGGTAATAATAATATTTTAAATGGTAAAAATTCACAGGGTATTTTTGAAATAAGAACAGGATCTGTTTTTTTAAATAATATTGTTTTTTCAAACAATGATAATACAAAATCAACTATTTATGTCACAAGTGGATATTGTCAGATAAATAATTCTACTTTCACAGATAATTATGCTAGACAAGCTTTAATTTATGGAAGTAAAGGGGTTTGCGATGTTGTAAACTCTACTTTTAGTGATAATGATGCTGGTTGGGGAATTGTTTATTATTACCCTATTGGTGGAAATATTACTAACTGTTTATTTAGAAATAATTTAGAAACATGTGCTTATTATGCAGGAAATGGTCGTATATATAACACAACTTTCATTAACAATTCAGATAATGCGGTTTATTTATCTACAAATAATAATTTAGATGTAATAAACTGTTATTTTTTAAATCATGTTATTACTAAAGGATCATTATTCTATATTAGTAGTGGAAATGTTTTATTGTATAATTCTACTTTTAAAAATAATCAAATGAAAAATCAATATCTTGTATACAGTTATAATGGAGGAATCATTGATAGCTGTATTTTTGAAAATAATTCTGCTGTTCGTGGTGGAGCTATTTACAGTAATGGTTATCAGGATACTATTCAAATATGTAATTCAATTTTTAGAAATAATGTAGCATCTACTTATGGTGGAGCTATTTATGTGGCTTATGATGGTTTAATTATTAAAAATAATACAATGGAAGGAAATAAGGCTCAATCTGGAAATGATATTTATTATGAAGTAAGTGATTATTACACATATAAAGTCAGTAACTTTTATTTAACAATTTCCAATAACAGTACTATTTATTCCAATGAAATGGTTGAAATTATTGCAACTTTAACTGATGACATGGGTAATACAGTTTCAGGACCTGAAATTACATTACAAATTAATGGTGAAGATAAATTTACTAAAACTTTTGTTAATGGAGAAGCTTCATTTTATGTATCTCCTCTTAAAAAAGGAGCAAACACACTATCTGGATATCTTCTTTATTTACAAGACGATATTATTGTTAAAAATGCTACTTTAGTTTCTACTATTGATCAATATGTCGGTCCTATTTATGTAAGTTTAAATGGTAATGACTCTAACAAGGGAGATAAAAACAATCCTTTAAAATCAATTCAAAAAGCAGTCGATTTAGCAGCTACTTCTAGTCAAAAGGTAATAATTACTGAAGGTGTTTATTACCAGCATGATATTAATGTTACATTAAATAGTGTTGAAATAACTGGTGAAGGTAATGTTGTCATTGATGCTAATGGTTTAGGAAGAGCATTTATTGTAACTAAAAATTTTACTTTATCAAATGTTAAAATTATTAACACTAAATCAGTTTCAGATTATCAGTATACAACATCAGATTTTAATAATTATTTCAGTTCTGAAAACTGTTATTATAATTTAAATCGTCAAGGTTTTGGAGGTGCAATTTTTGTACCTATATCTGCTAATGTTGTTGTTGAGAATGTAACTTTTGAAAACAATGAAGCTAATTTTGGTGGAGCTATTTTTTCCTTAGGTTATAGATGGGGATATA
>Ga0326511_10003691_pt1 | contig 12315 bp, 12 predicted proteins | sample 0_2496_0518_D_FD_203701 | JGI IMG/M metagenome (GOLD analysis project Ga0326511, IMG submission 203701) | Bovine rumen microbial communities from UC Davis, California, United States - 0_2496_0518 | ecosystem: Host-associated > Mammals > Digestive system > Stomach > Rumen | place: USA...
AGAGGAACTAAAACCTCTTCTCTATTTTTATTTTTTAACACTTAACACAATAAATAGTTAACACAATACGAGACCTGTCTGAAAATAAACTTGATTCTGTAATTCATGTAAACTCTTAACTTCTATCCTACTTTTTTCAGAGTTTCCAGGTTTTCCTATTTCAAGTACCCAAGGATTATTGCTATCTTTCTTAGAAGGCAGTGTTAAAATGAAATTAGTATTCGGATTTTCTGAGTCATAAATAGCCCTAATCCATTCCTCCGTAACCTCTTCTTTTACTGCATTGTATCTCCTCTTTACTTCATGTTTTTGGAATCCTAGTACCCTTGATAGAAGATCGTCAGTAATGTCTATACCAAAACAGTTACTTGCATCTATAACTTCCTCTTTCTTTGTTTCACAGTCGAGCACTCTTACTTTATTGTCCTTTAATATTTCAGTAATCATTCCTTTTTTACTACTTACTTTACCTAGAACTGCAAGTACTATATTACCAACCATAAAATTTCTTGTATTATTTATAATTCTTGCCATAATTAAATATATTTAATTTATAATCAATTATTAGAAGTTGAGTAAAATTAAGGGTAATTTTGGGAATTTCAAAGACTAATATATAAGATAAAATAAAAATAATATGTTAAATTGCATAAAAGAATCTACTTTGAGTAGATATAAATTAAGTGAAGATACGTTACTAGATATAATTGAGTTAGATCTAGATAATATAAGCCCTAAAGTATCGTTGAGAATCTACTCCCGTTTAGAGGGAATTAATGGATTATTCTACAATCATCAAACTGGAATAGCTCATATAAATAGCATACTTACTAATGATACTAGAAAAAGGACGATACTAAAACAACTCAATTATTGTAATGAACTTATAAATTCACTTTTGCTTTGCCGTAGAAATGGTAAAATATATTTCCCTAAATTTTTATTATATTACATTTATCCAGAAATAAATGAGTTAATAAAAGAATGGGAGAATGCAGAGGGTGAAGGTATAATTGAACTAACAGAAAAAGACCCATTATTCGATAAAATGATATTAGTGAAATTTTATCCAGAATTAATAAAAGAGAATCTGTTAAATAGTAATGAGTCTTTTTACAAAACTACTTTATGTAATAGTGTAATGGAACCAGATGAAAATGCTCGTAAAATTTCCAATACAATAGAAAAAATTTATAGCTATGAGGAATCAATGAGTGACGAATTAGGCAGTTTCTTTGTTGGTAATAAAAAGGAGAGAAGGAAGTACTTTTCCTTTGATTATGTTATAGTTACGGATAATGACTTAGACATATTAAACTCCTATTTACCTTCCTCAAACGATACGATAAAATCCCCGAGGGACTACTATTTCAGAGTTTATGATAAAATTAATTTACCTTTAATTCATAATTTCGGAACTGGTATTGTTCAGGTTATCTTAAGTAAGAGGAAGATTATGATAAGTAACCCTGCACTTGGTGTACCGGGATCAGCTTTAGACAGTATGAGGATTATTTTCTTACCAAAAGACCTAGAAATAATATCAGGAAGAGGGTTAACAGGATGTCTGAAATTACAAAGCATAGTTTTTGAGCCTGGAAGTAATCTTAAACATGTCTCAAAAAATATTCTTGATTCTATGGTTACAAAACTAACTTTACCATCAAAACTAGAAACTATCGGTTCATTCTCGTTTCTTACTGAATGTATATTTGGCTCCTCTTTTTTAAGGTTTGTTATTTTTAAGAATAATCACTGTCTACGTAAAATAGGACCTTTTGCATTTTATATTACGGATGTTTATATCGATAATCCAAATGTAGAGGAATCAAGGGACTATATTTCATTGCCGGAAACTATTGAAGAAATAGGTGATTTCGCATTTGCAACTGGAACATCTATATATAATTTATCTGGTGACCTATGCGATCATTTAATTGGTACAAAAGATAGTAGGTTAGTAAAGCAGCGTTATTTTGAATCTGAAATAAAAGATAGAGTATTTAAAAAAGAAGGTAATAATGTATATAAGCTCATATACTTCTGTGGCTCTAATATTCCAGACTTATCTAATTGTTCCAAATTAAAAAGAATAGGTGTAGGGGCATTTAGAAGAACCAGTATGAGTAATGATGGAACTGTTATTATCCCAGCCTCTGTTGAAATAATTGAAGACCTTGCATTCTCAAACAATCTATCTATAAAGAAGGTTGTTTTTAAAAAGGGCAGTAAATTGAAGTATCTTGGAGAAAAAGCATTCTTCAATTGTCAGAGATTAAAGGAGGTAATATTCGAATCACCCGTAGAATTGGATAGGATAAGGTATATGACTTTCGCCTTTACTAATATTACATATATGGATCTTAAAAATTTACCGAAATTAAAGGTAATTGAAAGTTGTGCTATAATAAATACTTCACTTCTCACTCCGGATTATCCATTAAAAAATACAGTTCATTGGAAAAATAAACCAAGTAAGTGTATTATTCTCAACAATTTACATGTTAGGGAGGAGTATGAGGTTAAATATCGTAAAATGGTAGGCGAACAATTAATCATTAATTTGATTGTTTTAAAAGCACCAACAATAGAACAATATTTAAATATAATAAATAATGAGAAGTATACCACAGTATATGATATATCCACAGTTCGTACTACTGTTATGAATGGTAATAATGCACAAAATAAACTTACATGTAATATAGAAAACCAAGTAATTTTAGAATACCTTGAATATCTTAATTCTGCAAAGAAAACAAAGAATTATCCTAATATCATCAATGAAGTAGATGTAGATAGTTGCGAAAAAATAAAGAAAAAATTTATTTCAAAATTTTTTAAAAAACATACAACACAAATATGGAAATCTTGATTTTAAATCATTACTACGAGGATAGTGATGAACGAAAATTTGTTAAATCTTCTAAAGTGGAAGATGAGGTAGAAGAAGAAGGTCTGCTAGATCTCGTGAATAAGAAAGTAGTAAGGAGATATAGAGATACTTGGATTGAAGATGATGAAAGCGGTACGGATAAAGAGCCTACTACAGACCCACTATTACTTAATAGCACGTTTATGTGGGAGGGTAGTTTATTCTCTTTTACGTCACCAAATAGACTTGTCTTACAGAGTTCAAAAACAGGCAAGAGGGTATTGATGAGGTTTATGAAATCTTTATATGAAGAAAAAGAGCTAGAGGAGAAAAGTAAATCATTATCCTCTCAATTAAGTTGGAAAGTAATACCTGCAATGCCTTTTACAGTAGATTATAAAAGAATCACTCTAATTGACTATGCAATGTATAGGTCGATTAAATCTGGTTTAAGCCCAGATAATTACTGGCTAAAAAATGAAGTAATAGAATTCACGGTTAGCGGTAAAGTATTCTATGTAAAGGGACAGCAGATGTATTATGATGGCACGGATGAGGACATAGAGGAGTTCTTGGAATACGGTGCGAAAGAGAAAATTATAGACTTTATAAAAACTCATAATGCTGAGTTAACACCGGCACCTCAAAACCTTACAAAAGAAGATAATTAAAAAAACATAAATAAATGAGAAAAAAAGAACAAGCATTTTCTCTTCCTACAGTCGCCAAGGGGGAGAAACAAGCAAAAGAGCCTACAACAGGGCCGGATAATAATAAGGCGACGGGAAAGAAAACTAGCGGGGGGCGCTTCATTGAAAAAGTACGGACTCTGTTAGGCAAGGAAGATTCATCTCTTCCTGAAAAACTTAGATACTGGCTCGGGGCTGCATTTAACCCCGGAGATTCACAGAAAACAGAGCTATTTAAAAAGCTCAGTGAATTCTGTAGTAAATATTGGAAACTTTTTGAAAAGTTGTCCAAGACAAATCCCGAAATTACAGTTCGGAATAGTAAAATTACATTGGAATTTTGCGAGGAAATAGAGCCAAATGAAGAAGACGGTACTGTAGGTTGTCCCGATACTGTCTTTGTCGAGAAAGATAGTATTGGATTTGATATCACAGCTAAAGGAATTGTTCAAGCTAGTGGTGTTGATTTCCAGGACAAGAAGGTCTTTGTTAACGATGAGAAAGACCTTGCAACCATGCTTAAGATTACAAAAGAAATCTTAAAGCACTATGCAGCAGAGGATAAAACTGCAGCAAATGCACTTTTGGATTTACAAAAAATCGTAAAAGTTGCAATAGGTGAGGAGTCTGAAACCCTCACAAAAGAAAATAGTTCTAATAAAAAGGAGGATAAAAATGAAAAATCTGCTTAAGATTAAAAAATTTATGAAGGAAGGTTCTCTTCTTTCACAGTGTTTCTTCGCGATTTCTTATGTCGTGGAGGGGAATTTCGGAAAAATTCTCAAGAATGCAACTAGAATAGAAGATGCTAAAGAGGCAGTCAATGTAGTTGAAGAAGGCGATAAACTAATTGTCAAAATCAACAATACAAAGTTGACGCCTAATGGTCTAGTAGTTGAGATTGACGAAGAAAAGGAGGATTACACTGACAACGAATACCTTAAAGAGAAACTATTTAGTACTTTGAGGGATATATTCCAGGTTTGTCCTCCAAACCAAAAATACTTTTCATTAAAATTCAAAGAAATCTTGAGAAAAGATTTCACTTTCTAACTATTGAATATGTATAGTTAGATATAAAAAAGATACGTGCATTTTTAGCATGTATCTTTTTCTTTTAAAAACTAAACACAAATGGATATGGAGAGACTAACAAGTATTTCAAAAGAGGTAATTGACTGGTTATTTGCTAATCAGAAGAACAGAGAGGAGGCTATTTCCCTACTTAGGAAAGGGCAAAATATTCCTGTAAGTGGTAATCATAAAATTCAGATAGAAGAATTAACTCCTGAATATAAAAATTTAGTGATATTATATACCTATCCAGAATTAATAGGTGATTATCAACTGCCAAATATAATTCAAGAATATAGGGTAAAAACGAATAACCAACAAGATATTAATAGTGGTGATATAAATGAAGTAGCCTTTATCCTTGAAGCATACAGAGGAAAGGTATACGTGAATTTTATTAGACACCTTTTTTGGGGGTTTTGTAAGAATAGTGAGGGAGAAACTGATTACTCTAAAGTGAAGAGGGTACAACCAACTCCAGGACTTTTCAAGGGATGCCCTATATGTGGTGAATCCAATATTAATTCTTCTTATTATGGGTCTACTGATTCTCCTTTTACGATCTGTGACAAATGTATGCCGAATCTAATAATAGCGGCAAGAGTATTAGACATATTCGAGCCCAATTATATGCTAAAATATAGATAAAAATAATAGTAGATGACATTAATAGACAGGATAATGGAGCTAATCCACCAACCAATTAGATTCTTTGAAACTTACTATAGCAACAAAGAACACTGCTGGTTTAGATTAGTAATTAGGAGAGGATTTTTCGGTAAATACGTAATAAAAGTTTTTTACAGTCCGTATCGTGATCATGATTTTGATAAGGTATCCAGAACAGCTACAAGAAACAAGGAAGCATTTAGAAGTGCCATTAAAGAGATAAAGAGGCTGTATGATCTTGATATCAATATTAATCTTATCTACGAGTTATTTGATGTAGAGAGAGAAGATAGGATATATAAAATGTAGTTAAGTATTCTGGCAACAAATTCCTTAAATTAGAATTAAATTTGATTTATTTTAAAATAAAGGAATTATATTATGCCAGAAAACGAAAATCAAGTACAAGAGCCGGAAACTCTTGAGCCAGTAATACTTGCGGGTAATGCTCTAGAGCCTAGTATTACAATTACTAATACTGCCAATGGAATTATTAGTAGACCGGAAGATAATGATGGTAATTATGAAAACTACGTAGATGCAGCACCATACGACGGTTATGCAAAAAGAATCAGCCATGACACTGATAATATAGCATTTAGAGTATACGACCGTGATTATAATGTAGAGTCTGAGACATATTCAGTTTATATTAATGAAGAACCTGTTACAGAAACTACTATGGTTGTCGGAGATGCTAAGAAATTTGAAGTAAGATGTACAGGGCCCTTTGACTCTGTTAGTGGAACTACCACACCTCCTTTGGTTGTTGGAGATAACGAACTTCCGGTACCAGTTTCGGAACCAGAACCGACAGTTACCGCAGATCCCTCTTATTGGGTTAATGATTTACCAGGATTGATTTGGGTAAGTGAAGATCCTGAAATAGCAACAATCATCGAGGGTAATAAAGTATGGGCTAGAAAACCAGGCGTTGTTTATGTTCGTGTTTATAACTCTAATGAAACAGAATTTAAAGCGAGTCTTAAAATTACTGTTGTAGAGGCAACTGAAGAAAACGTATTCACCATTGAAGTATAAGTAGTAAAAAAAAATAAAAACTAGAATATATTATTAGAAAATATATTCTAGTTTCTTTTTATTCGTCTAGTCCCTCTCCTATTATAGTTTGGAGAAGTTTTGTTATTTTTCCTTTACTAATTTCGTCCTGATATTCAATTACTCTATTTATTAACATTCGAATACCAGGAAATACGTATTCATATTTATTCTTAATAACAGTAGAGTCCTGTAAAGGTTCACATTCAACCCATCTAAGGTATGTGGCAGGGATGTCTATGATTGATTCCGTATCTTTTATAGGTACGTAATAATCAATTATACACTTATCAGTTTCCGCATTAAAAAATACTTTAGCCAGTGTAGTTGTTAAGAATAGGGCTAAGTCATCTCTTCTTTCTTCTCCTTTACCCATCCAATCAAAATACAGATTACTCTTGAAATACATGCATGGTTCTTTTAAAGTAGATATACCATTTACTGGAGAGAAGTCAAAAGTAACCCTTAATTTATTATATACATTATTGAATATAAATCTATATGTATATGTAGTAAATTCTGCTGACGATTCTTTTGAAGATTTCTCAAACCATTCTCTAGTATTGAATGAGTGAAGAAGCGAATCTATTAATATCTCCGAAGTATATTCCATTATACTGTTGTCTACAGCTTCTTGGTCTTGTTCCTTTATCTGTAATTTTATCGGAGTTGTATGTAATATGTTCTGAAGGTTTTGAATAACTAAACTCATTTTTTTTATATTTTTTGTTAATCTATCTTTTAGATTTTAAGACCCTTCTAATTACTTCAAAACCTTATAATTGAATACAACAGTTGGTTATTTTATTCATAAACTAACCAAGGATCTTAGAGGGGATCCCGGTTAGGTAATGTAAAGGCCTACAAAGGCCTCCTCACGGTCTTCCTGGACTGGAATTTAGGGGGACTGTACCACGTGCAAGGTCATTGTTGCATGAACCCGCGAGATCACTCTTGCGGGTTTTCTTTTTTTTTCTTAATAATTATCCTTTTGCTCTTCATTGAATTTTATCATATCCAACAATAGAGTAGCATATTCACTTTCAGCTATAGCCCTGACATCTTTATTAAGGCAATGTGAATCATACCATCTTTGATCTGGATATACGATAGTGTGTGAAGGATTAACTCTTGGGTCTAGTATAAATAATTCCCTTAGTTTCTCGTAACTTACCCCATTATCTTTTGCTATATTGTAGAATTGATTACAGAAACATACTTTCATGGCTAAATAACAGTTTTCCATATATTTAGCTAACTCTGCTGTTTTACTATCTACAATTCTAAAACTATGCTTTCCGATATAACAGGGTTCAAGTATTTGAATAACCCTTACACAATCTTCCTCTTCTCCACCTAATATTGTAAAGTCAAAATCAAAGCTATTACAATGTTTCGTATTTCCGTAATATTCAGGACTAAATACAAACTTATAATTATACTTAGCACTAAGTTCTATTGTAGTTCCTGGTAATACTGTAGATTTTATAACAAAAATTCCATCGGGTTTTAGGTAAGTAGAATATTCCTTTATTACTTCATGTATAGCAGTCAAATCACATGGATTATCCGAGCTAACATAAGGGGTATCTACACAGATAAATATTAAGTCATATTTAATATGAGCTTTTACTTTGAAATGTCCTGGAATTTTCTTATCTGCAATATCAGGTTCTAATTCTTTAATTTCCTTTTCTAAATTATTCCCTGTTATTCCATATCCAACAATTAACGTATTTCTTGTCATATTTTTAAGTGTATAAAAAAGATTGGAGGTTTTATCCCCCAATCTTAATTTTTTTTTATTCTTATAGATCAACTTCTGCAGCTTCACTATCCTTTTCGTCATTCCTTATTCTAAAATACCTATCTACATTTTTGTATTGTGTCAGGTAATAGTCTTTTTCTACGTCATCTATGTCTGTAATTTCAACAGCCAAATCTTCTATTTCAAATCTAGAATCTTTCAAAATAGCTAGAATACTACTATTTGTAGTGTATTTAGAGCCTGTACCTGGATTTACTTCAACTAATTTTACTATAGGAGTATAAGAAGAGTTTCTAGTGTTTATATTAAATTTAACACCTATACCTTTCCTAATTAAATTAATTGAGTCGTAGATAATATTGTCATTTTTCAACTTCAATACTATCCATTCAGATTGTCCCTCTATTACATGTCCTAAATCAAAGAAATCTAGTACATAGCATTTATTATCTTCTTTTTTACAAAGACTATCTATGGTTTCAAAATCCTTTGTTCCTAGAATAAGTTTTATATCATTCAACAGTGTAGTTCTAGGTAATACTCTCTCACCAGCATCTATGATTAGGATACTGGGGTCAAAATTCTGTGACCCCATCCTATCCTCATCTTTTATCGAACATGTCAAGCTAATTGGAGTATATAGACCTATTTTCCAAATTAATTTACTCTTCATTTCTGTCCTTTTAATCTAAATTTAGTCTTTAGCTTGCTCAATTCGTTCTTATAACTTGAACCACCTTGTCTATAACCTTTTTCATCTGTAATAGTTAAGCCTAGACCTAATAGGTTATTCAAGAATAGTTGGTTATCTTCTTTTACCGTATCCTTCTTTACTGCAGTTACAAAGTCTGTTGCATTTCTAGCTAGAAGGGCAGATAATTCCATTTCACCGATTTTTTGTCCTTCACCTCTTCTATATCGACCTTTTCCCATTACGGGTTCATCTCTACGTGGATCGATTTCATTTCCGAACAAGCTGGAGAATACTTTATTTGAATAAGAAGGAATATGGTATAGTTGAACTAGTGTAATCCAACCACATTGTAGTTTCTTATCTACTTTAACAAATTTACCAGACATTTTCTTAACTATCTTTTCATATTCTTCAGGAGGTAAATTCTCCTTAAGTTCATTCAAATCAGTTAATTGTGTCTCAGGCATTAAGATTTCTGATTGGGATTCTATACCTAATTCATCCATCCATTTTTCTACCTCTTCCATTGTAAAGTCAGAATAACTTCCTACGTTGAAGTAATATACCTCCTCTAGAGGCTTACTGTCATGGAGCTTTATAAATTCATCTACATCAAGGTCATCATAACGTCCTTTATAATATCTTGTTATAAGGGGCATTATTTTCTTTTTGTCCTTTTCAGAGGATTTATATTGTTCTACGAGTTCACTTACTCTATGTGCTATATAGCCTAAGTTACTTTCCATAAGAACACCGGTAATTTTCCTGTTGATAGTAGAATAAGGGTTCATAATTACTTCAACCCTATACTGCTTTCCAGTTTTCTTATCAACCATAATAGGCATCAATTCATCTGGAACAATCTCAGATACAACACCTTTACCTCCATAACGGTTAGTAATTTTAGAACCAACCATAGCAACAGTCCTTTTTATGATCCTGATTCTAACTGAATATGCTACTTTATAATCCTTTGAATCAAGGTTAATAGGTCTAAGCCTATCAGCAGCTACGTATTCTGGGAATCTATCATAAATAGGTTTTCTAGACATATTTTTCATATACTCCTCTACAACTTTATCTGAAGTAGATGAGAATGAATAGTCAGGTTTCTTAGTTGATCTCGGTATTTTCGGTGCTACATTCTTCTGAACCATGACATCTGATACGTAACATTCATCTATGTTATTCGGAATTTTTAGGTAATCTTCTACTGTATATTTAGAGATTTCTTCTTCAGATCCTCCAAAAATACCACCTAATTTTTCATTGATTGCTTTATTAACCTCATCTAGCGTGAATGTTTTGTATAAAGTCATAACACTATCCCCACTCTTCAATTTAGTACCTATTGGGGCAATCCATTTAATTGCACCTGTAGTCTTAATATCCAAGTTTAAGTCAATGATACTGTAAAATTCCATACGCTCAGAGTAAGATTGAGAGATAACCAAAGCATCTTCATTAATCTTACCAAAATAAGCATGGAATAGGACAAGTGTATTTAAACCAGATTTGTAAGTATCGAATGTGTTAGGAATTTCTGGGGTACCTGCTATTACATCACCTTCTTTAACTACCTGACCTACTTTTACTTTAGGTTCTACGTATACACTTACGTCGTTAATAGATTGTATAGCTGTTCTTCTAGGAACCGATACCTCTGTCTTATCCGGAAGTTCAAATATAATCTCTGTTTCGGTAATTTTCTTTACCTTTCCTTTCGGATATTTGAACTTCTCATTCAGTACATTGTCTTTTAATTCCTCTGTATTACCTGTATCTACTAATGATCTCTGTGCATTTGGTAGAGGGATACTTTGTTTTAACATTGACGTGCCCATTGCCAAACGAACACTATCGGTATAATTGATAAACGGTAATCTTCTAGACATGGAAGAAAGTCTGTAATCTGGGTGAAGATCAATAAACTGAATCTCACTCAAATCTACCATCTTTCTTCTCATTCTATATTTTACCTCTACCTGATTATTTTCATTTGGTTTTAGTTCGTTTTTGTGGTAATCTACGTATTCTGAGGCAACTACTTTTGAATTTAAGTAGTCAATATAGGGAATCGTTATCTTTTTAAAACTCAAATCATATACATCAAAGTAAATACCATCTTCCCTAATATGAGTACTTACAGTCAATGAGTTTTGAATGTTTGTATTCTGGTTATTAGGAGTATCTACAATGTCTATAAGATCAGATAATGTTGTATTATAAGCAACTGTCTTGGGTATTGTTATTTTATCTCCAATAGCTTCCAAGTTCATTGCATTAACGCCCGGAGGAACCTGTACTCCTGTATCACCTTCTTTCTTTTCAGAACCACCTTTAAAGAACTTAATTGCTACGTTAGTTATTGCATTGGATTCCTCTTGAATTTTACCGAATTTTGTAAAGTAAGAGGTGATATTTCTTTTTGTCCTATAAAGAACTCTACAATTATTGTCCTTAAAAATATGATTCATGAAGTCAATAGAAACCGGGTCTATCTTTTTATCAATAACCAGGTCTTTTAATCTATCGTCTCCATAGGCAATACAGTCTTCTATTAATCGCTTAGAGATATATTCCGGTTTATAGTCGAGATCTAGCTTTATCTCAAACTTTTTTCTTTGGATCTCTGTAAGCTTTAATAAATCTTCTTTATCGTCCCCGGTAATATTATCTATCTCATCTAGAGTAATTTCTATAGTTTTATCACCTAGACCGTAAGGTGTTGTAAAATCTCTTTTCTTGATTGTCAGTTTCTTTGTGTCTATGTGATAAACTCTATTATAATCAAATTTAATATGTTTATCCTTCAATCCAGAAATTTTAATTCTACAATCAAAGTCCTGATTTAATTTATTTGTTGGTACCCTATATGCACCTTCTATGACAAATACACCTCCAAATTCTTTTGGTACCTCAAATACCGTACTGTAAACCCCAGTAGGATCATTGGAAAGTGTATAATTAACCTTCACCTTATGAGTTCCAGTTAATCCATTTTCGATGTAATAGGATACCGGAAAAGCATCTTCGTCATCTATAAATTCATAATCTAGGCTCGTTATTTTTACATCATTATTATAAACATCGACACCTTTAAAGAATTTATTAACGAATTCTTTTACTCCTGTTTCTCTGAAATACTCGTTAAAATTACTCATCTATAATATTATTTATAGTAACGTTTTTATATTAATGAATCGATAATCACAGTCCGCTGAATCAAAGAACTGTTCCAATTCGCTTTTTATTTTGTCTTTAATATCCCTAGCCGCTACATATTCCTCCATAGGAAGACCGTCAAGGGATCTAAAGAATGCGTCATAAGTAATTACATAATTATTTGTATCCATAAGCTCGTGGATAGTGAGTTTAACACTAAATATTTCGTATCTTGAGGGGATACTTTCTTTTATGTTTTTATAAAGAATCTCCCTAAGATTTCGAATATCCTCACTTTGATCATCCAATATATTTGAAGTTA
>Ga0326511_10003692_pt1 | contig 12313 bp, 8 predicted proteins | sample 0_2496_0518_D_FD_203701 | JGI IMG/M metagenome (GOLD analysis project Ga0326511, IMG submission 203701) | Bovine rumen microbial communities from UC Davis, California, United States - 0_2496_0518 | ecosystem: Host-associated > Mammals > Digestive system > Stomach > Rumen | place: USA: California...
GAGCTTTCCCAAAGGCCTGAAGCTGACAGTCCGAGAGATAACCCCCAGTGACCTGGTGACCATTGTTCAACGTTTAATGTCGGTTCGTAATTATGCTTAGTCTTACTGCAAGTATGCGCTACAAGTATTGCGAGTGCAATGTGAGTTTCCGCTACAAGTGGGATGGAATGATAAACTACATCCGCTATGTGCTTTTATAAAATGCAGACCGACACTCAAGAGACCAGGATTCAGGAGAAGGACAGTGAAGTCCTTCGCCTGCTTAATCAGATAGCCACGGATATGATCCGCAAGTCGGATGTCGACCGGCTGATAGAAGAGGCTGTTGCCAAGGCTACTGCAGCATTGAAAGCAGATTATGAGGAGCGTATGAAAGCCATGGCTGCAGAGTACGAGGCAAAGATTGCTGAGATTCAGAGTGGACAATAATGCTGCAGAATCACCTAAACAGTTTTGTTCACAGTCAGTGGCATAAGCATGCCAAGACTGCATAAATAAAGTTCTTAGACAAGCTAAGCGACGTAGCGAGTTAAAACAAAAATTTTCCAACTTCTTTACAATCTCTTGAAATCCTCATTAACACTGAGGATGTAGAGATTATGGACCCAAGATTCGGACGCTTACTGAGAATGATGTCACCCTATAACTTTGACGAGTCAAAATTCAGGTTTGGATTTGGCAACATGCAGGCTGGATTGATGACAGGAACATAGAGGTTGAAATACTCTTTGACGTTAAATCTGCTGATGATTTGGCACTGATGAATGGCTATAAGCAAATACTTGGCATAGACAAGCTCTACGAATTTCATAATGATATTGTACTGGATGCGATTTGCAGAAAGCTAATTGATTTGACAGCACAGTATACATATTATCATAAAGGTATTAGCATAGAGAAATCATTTCTTGACAGATATATCACTGCTATCTATGGTTATGAACCAGACCCGAGGAACGACAGGAACAGAATTATGTCGAAGTTCCTGCGTGACATTGTAAGACAGGTGGATGAGGTGGCAAAGATGACCAGACTGAATTAGAAGATTACGGGAGGCTTATCGGTAATCTAGATGAATTTATATTGATTAGCAATAAATCATGGAATCTATAAGGTTTTATCAGGGACAAGAGGATATAGTCGTAGTTGAGAAAAAGAACTACGCCCAATCGATATTTAGAGAGCAATACACTCGGGCACTACTGCAATTAGAGAGAATGGTGGCATCACCCAAGGATGATGTGCCCAGTATACTGGCATTTTGCGGTGACCGAGGCGAGGGAAAGTCGTCGTGTATGGAGACTGTACGTGAAATGATGAAAAACATCAATTCACAAGAGTTGTCGAGCTTTATGGATGCGACTATAGTGCAGGGCGAAGGCAATGGAGCCATAAAACTTAGTTCTAAATGTGTCAATCTGAAGCAAACGACTTTTGAGCTACTTAGGACCATTGACCCGGCTTTCTTTGACGAGAGACACAATGTTTTAGAGCTTGTATTGGGCGAAATGTTCTTGAGATTTAAGATGCACATAAAAGACCATCCGGAAATAAAACGCGAAAGGAAGAATGCATACGAGCGGCTTGAAGAATGTTTTCATGACGCGAAATGGTGTCTGACGCAGATGGAACGTGGTTTGCGTAGCGACTATGACCCCATAGAGGAGTTAGACTCGCTATCGGTAGGTTCTCAGCTGAGAGAAAAAATGAGTGCACTGCTAAAGGAGTATCTGGATTTTTGGGATCCTGTGAGAAATGGAGATAATGCAGCACAAGAGGAATCGAAACGTTTTTTGGTGGTAAGCATTGACGACTTGGACCTTAATGTCGGTGAGGCCTATAAGATGGCAGAGCAAATCAGAAAGTATCTTGTGGGAGAGCACTGTATCTTGCTAATATCGTTGAAGGTAGACCAACTGATAGAAGTGGTGGCGAATTATCTGGACAACCAGACTGCACCCAACAAATCGATGGATACTCCGGACATGGCTGCCAAATACCTGACGAAACTGATACCGATGGAGAATAGGGTGGTGATGCCCAAGGTGTATGACTTGTGTGATAACCACTTGCAGATAATCCCGGAAGAAGATGCTGCTCCTCCTGTTGATTACAACTCTGTGAAAGAAGCTGTGGTGCAGTTGATCTACATTAAGACAAGGTATTTGTTCTATAATAGCAAAGGCGGTGTGTCGTTGATAGTACCCAACAACTTGAGGAGCCTGCGCCATCTGGTGGGAATGCTTATGGATATGCCTGACTTTGTGGATAACAATCACTCAATGGCCAATAAACACGCATTTAAGGCGTATTTTTATCAAACCTGGGTACACCAATTGAGTAAAGAAGACCAGCAATTCGTGCAGCGACTGACTAGTGGTGGTGAAGCTAACGATGTAAACAAACTCACTGTCTCGAAACTTTCGGACTATATCGCTGAGAAAGAGAGTAACGACCTGATAGCTGATATCGTGAAGAAAAGTAACTATAGCTATAATATCAGTGTGGGCGATGTGTTCTATCTGATTAATTACATAGAACGAAGCAACATGGATGAGGAATTGAAGTGGTTACTCTTTTTCGTGAAATCATTCTATGGTATTAGGTTGTATGAGTATTACGATGTTATAACGGAACGTGAATCAGAATTGTTTCCGGAACCGACAGTTGATGGTGAAGTGTATAAGAGTGATGGTTGGTTTAAGCGTACCAACCAGTTGCAGAGGTTTGTCAACGGCTCATACTTTACCTATATATCTGATGACATGCTGCCAAAAACCAAGCTTTATAATGCTGAGTTTAAGAGAGATCTTCGTGTATATAGTGCAAAGTCAGATCAATACAAAGAAACGGTGCATAACCTGAAAGCGGGTATGCAACAATATGACGGTATGAATTTGGAAGAAAAGACGGAGTTCAAGCGCAAGTTTCGTGTGGCAGAGATGTTGGCAATGTGCACCAAGAAAGCTGTCAAACGGAAGGAAGCGGGGCAATATGAAAACGTGAGACGTGATTTCTCTGAACCATATTACCTGACGAACTACCATAAGAGTACCGGCTATCTGGTTTTTGACCTGATGGCACCATTTTACAATATTCTCAACCTGAAATACACTTATGGCCGTTTTGACTACATGAAAGGCAAAAAGGAGGAAGACGTGGATTTCTATGAGTTTGCCTTGCAGCATGAGTGGTCATTGCTGAGAAGAATGATAGACTTTGTACGGCTGAAAGAGCATAATGAGGATGAGGATCTTGAGCATATTGAGAATACCACACAACTTACACAACTGACCGATATACAAGTTGTGAAAAAAAAGTTGATGCGACTGATATCAAACGCATCCATCAGGAATGGGGATGTACTACTCGCTATGATGGAAAACTGTACGAGTAGACGTGCAAATATGCACAATATCAAGGATAACATGAATTGCCTTAAGGAATTCTATCGAGAAATTATCAACACGGAGATGAGAACATATAATAAATCCCTCACTACGTCAGCGTATATCATAAGATTCGTGTTTCTGGAGGCAATTATTGAGTTGCTGAACAATCAGGAAGAAAGAGAATTGTTCAGGAGCATCTATGAATCGGGATTAGAACAGTTTACCTATAATGAAGAAGATGCCTATCGCAGGTTCAACAGATTCTTCGAATCATTTAAGACTACGAAGAAGAATACAGCCGTGGTTAGCGATTTGATACGACTATATCCTGAAGAGATGCGAAGGCTCGGAGAAAGTCAACTGAAAGAAATGTTCGCAGAAAAGCAGCAGTATCCACATAAAGAAATTGCTAAGATACTGAGCGAAAGAATGAACACGATGGTGGTTGAAGACGAGGAAATGGAAAATCCTGATATTGAAGAGTAGCAGCAGGCGAGATGGATATCGAACGTGGTGTTGTGGAAGCACTTTTCTATGATTATTCTGTGGAAAGACTCATAGAAGTCATTGAGAAGAAGAAAGATTGGGAGTGGCTCTTAGAACCGGTTCCAGAGCTAATGAAGTGGCGCATGACCCACTTTGACGGGAAAGAGCTGACACAAGCCATTGACGAATTCAAGCGCGTCTGTAATCGAGACTATGATGGTTATGATGAAAAATTGTGGCCGCTACTGTATGTGTCGAAAATCGGAGGTACCCTGCTCAGTATGGAACATGGTAGGCCGGTTGTCCGATTTGAGGGGTTATTGAGGTGGAGGATGCTAACACTGGATGTTGGAGAAGACCTGTTGTCTCTGTCGTGGTTAGCAATGAGAGAACAAGACCAAATCGTTGAACGGACAGACTTTGCATGGGAAGATGTGCTTCTGATGGAAGAAACGAGAAGGCATCAATTGATAGGAAACAAATCACTATCAGATATTCATTCTCACATTGGTCATACATCTGATGCTTTCGGTATCAGGTGGGTGTATTGGATGAACAACTGCTGGGACGAGCCGAAGATGAGAGACAATAGACAGATGGCATGTATGGCTGCTTGCATTCGATATTATATCTATCAGATAGTGACTGGAGGTGGTTGCCCATCGGATCAGGATATGAAGGATGTCATTGATGCCCGCGTGGGAGGAGAAATGCTGCAAACACTGCATGATATAATTTACCGTAAAGTGGATACGGCATCGGACAACAGTATGAAACCCAATATAGATGGTATAGAACACTGGGACTATGCTTTGAGGCAAGATATGGCGGTGGGCAAAGAAGTGTTGAAATCACCATACATGATGCTTGCTGGCGAGCGTTATCTGATGTACAACTTTTTAAAGATGTTGTACTCAGGAAGTCAGGACGCAACGAAGTTTGCCATGATGTTCTATCTATATCTGCTTATCAAGTCAAGACACAGAAGAGAGTTTATCCAGACTAATGGACTTATTGGGTTGTCAAACTACCAGCAATATGAAGATGCGGACAGAAATGATCAACTTAATGGACTGAGCGAAGCTAAACGTCGATACGGTGTTCAGACGGCTCTTGGGAAAATGCGCAATAATTACTTGGAAGCACGCGTTGGCATGAGATATAAAAATGCGTCTGACGATAAGAAAAAAAAATCGTTCGAAGCTAACCAAGGAAAGGAGCAGGAAGACAAACCGTTGACAGAGATACGAATAGAACAACCCATGTTCGGTGCAGAGAAGTGGAAAAGAGAACCGCTTCTTAGACAAGTTAGACTCGTTGTTACTTTCAGCAAGAGAAAGTACGAATGGAAGCATCGCCTGACATACATAGCACGTATAAAAGAGGAATTTGATATAATCATCAAGAGAACCCAGCGGAACAAGAGACTAAAGAAGAAGGACTTTAGTGTTGTGGGAATAGATTTTTCCAGTTCTGATGAGTATGCACGCCCAGAAGTGTATGCTCAACTGGTGAGATATGCCAGGAAGAAGCAGTTTAACCATTTCACCTACCATGCTGGTGAAGACTTCTATGACTTGATGGACGGGTTGAGAACAATTGAAGATATTCTCGTGTTTTTAAAATGGGACAGACACTGTAGGCTGGGACATGTCATAGCATTAGGTGTGAATGCAGAACGCTATTATAAAGACCGCGGAAGAAATGTGATAGCGACACGGCAAACCTTATTGGATAATCTTGCGTGGTTTTTAGGAATGCAAACACGGTACAGATTTCCACTCACGGGAAGCGTTCGAAGCATTTTGGTGGAGAAGATACGGGAACTGTATGGTGAAATCGGCTATAGTGTTCCTTTTGACTTGGATAAATACCAGAAAAGTATGAAACTGAGGGGCGACTTCCCTTTGAAAGGAATAAAGGGGGAAGGAATGGCAACATTTGTGAACTGTTCCTTGGATGAAGGTAGAGCACTTGATTCTTTGCGAAGGAATGCTGATGTAAAGACTCTGTTTGATGAATATATCGGAAGTGAGGATATTCACAAGAAAGGAATCCACTGGAAGATGCCCGTGGGAATTGAGGACGGTTTGCAGCGGATTCAAGAAGCGCTATTAGATGTGATAGGAAAAAAGAAGATTGCGATTGAAAGTTGTCCGACGTCGAACTATATGATTGGTCCCTTTGAGAGATATGACGAGTTGCCGTTACATAAATTTCAGAATCGTTTGACACAAAATAACATATCAATTAACACCGATGATAAGGGAATTATTGCGACTTCGATAGAAGGAGAGTACGCTCTGATTGCTGCCGCGATGGCCAAGGGTGGAATAGATGAAGCAGTCATACGAACAAAACTTGACAGAGTCATAGAGGGTGCTAAAAAGAGCAGATTCAGTATATAAACAATTCGCAATTAATACTTTTACGTCATCTGTCTTTATTTTTGTGAAATGAAACTGATTTACGCATACGTCCGTAGCTTTAAGAATATACAGGAGCAGGAGTTCATGTTGTCTGATGACTATGACGTCTTCTTTGAGGAGAATAGACTGACAATAGATAAGACAGATAACGTTGAGGTAAAGGATTTCCTGTATGGGAATAACTTAATCAAGGACTTGCATATTATAGTCGGTCGAACCGGTTCGGGGAAAACCAATCTGCTTCAGTTGATTGGTATGTCTTATAACGAACGAGAGAGGCCAGAGAACAAGGGTCGCTATTTTCTCCTCTATAAATGTAATGAAGGAGATGACGTGTTTGCCGTGGAGGTGTTTAACATGTATATTCCACGCCTAACGAACTCTATGCAGGTTCGGGGAAGAGGAGGAGCGCCTAAGAATGGATTCTTTAAATTCCATTATAACTTTGAGACAGAAGTTATCAAAGGTGTTCAGGAGGTGGACGAGGAAAGTCGCCTTAAGACCGCTATCGTAAATGCTTTTGACAGGAATGCATTTGCGGTATATCCTTACTCAGACATAGACAGTGAGTTCAGTGGGAATTGGATTCCCAGAAAGGTAATGTCATACGCAGAATCTTATCCTGGCAGTATCGTTCGCTCTGCAAAAGAATATGTCTCCTTGATGCCTGAAGAGAGCGTCAAGCGCAGGGCCTCTTTTATCATCGACCGTGAGAACTGGCAATATAAACTAAATGTTGAGTTGCCTCATGAACTGGTTGAGAAGGAGTATTGGCTATATGGTGAGCGCAGACAGGGTGGCGATGTGAAATCATTGGCTGATATTCCGTATGCTACGCTGTCAGGACGTTTGAAAAAAGGGAAGGATGGCAAAAATGTTTCGGTAAAGGAGAGATTTCTTCACGACCTGCTAACGGACTTTGCCATTTACCTTCGAAAAGTGGCATCGTCTGCAAAAATAGTTAGCGAACAGATGGCGAAATATCGTCCATTGCACGATTTGGGTATTGAAGACCCCAGGATTTTGCCAGACGGGAAGGACATTACACTCGAAGACAGGCTCCTCTGGTTGGGACAGTATATAGACTATCATACTGATGAACGGAACGGTAATAAAGGACTGGTATGGCAGGAATGTAAGGATATATTAGACTCCATAAATAAGCTAAGGGAGTTTGATGACAGATACTTTACTGCGGACCAGTTTGTATACCCGATTATCGACATCGATGATGATGATAAGCGATTTTCAGGCCTGTTTGAATCGATGGGACAATACCACCGCGACCAGTTTGAGGTGTTTCCTAAGGAATTCCTTCCGTACAAATTATCATATCTGAGTTCTGGTGAATACCAATATACCAAGATTTGGGGCGCACTCGAAAATGCAATAGAACTAAAGTTTGGCGAATTTGGGGAAAGAGGTAAGTTGGTGTCCATGAAAGATCTTCAGTTGACAGTGTTGATGGATGAGCCAGAAACCTATCTGCACCCTGAATATTGCCGTGAGTTTATTGATAAGACGGTGAAGGTGTTGGAAAGACGTAATCCAGAATTGCAGTTGCAACTAATCATCACCACGCATTCGCCATTTATGCTGTCGGATACCATATCATCTCAGGTGACGCGAGTAGATTACGATGAGGATGGCGAGTGCATTGTGCAGGAACCAACAGACAAGCCATATTTTGCGGCTAATATCCTGTCAATCATGGCCGATGGTTTCTTCTTGGACTATACGATAGGAGAATATTCCAGAGCTTTCTTGACGGAGAAATTCAAATTTCTGAGAAATCTGGCTGAATCGGATAGACCGATTACTACGGAAGAGTTGTCGCAAGTCAATAAGATACGTACTATCCTTCCTTATATAGGTGATGAGATGATACGCCACTGTTTTGAAATGCTTATATTAACATTGAACTATGCTCAGGCTTGACTTTCAGAACATAGAGGAACTGGAATCGCTCCATTATGATGCGGTAGAAGACTATGTCAAAGGCCTGTCGGGAGCAGACCAAGACAGGATATATGGCTGTGTTATACAACTTAGCGGTTTTGAGAATTTCCCGAAAAAGCGGACAGCTGCGGACTATAGTTGGTTGCGCCGTTTTATTCTTGCTGATATTTCCAAACTAAGGGATTGGGTGACAACGCAAGCAGACAAACTTCTCTTTATGGACTTCCATGAACTGTATGGGTTGCGGTTCTCTAACGGATCGGAGAATTTTGTTGATAGTGCAGGAACGTACAATGCTTATAAGCTGATAGAGAAGATGGGTATTCATGTTTGTCCTTATTGCGACGATGAATACATGGATACGGTTGAGGTTGACGGAAAGAAAAAGCGCACAAGCGAGATAGATCACTTCTTTCCTGAAGGTAAGACCAAGTATCCAGCTCTGGCCATGTGCTTTTACAATTTGGTGCTCAGTGGGCAAAACTGTAATGGGCTGAAAAAGCAGGAACTGTTAGGTGTCAGTCCTTATGAAAGTGATATAGAGAATCAGACATATTTGTATCCCGACCTACCTGTTGGTGTCAATATGGAGGTAGTGAACCCCAAAGATTGCAAGGTGAAACTGCATGCAAAACGTGGTATGGCTAAAAACGAAAAGGTGTTGGGGCTTGCAGACCGCTATGCTCACCGATACAGGGAAGCATATATGTTGCTGAAGCGTAAGCAGCAATGTCCAGATGATAAGATAGATGAGCTTATTAGAATGGGGTTATATCCATCGAAGGAGGCTTTTATGGAAACGTTTTTCGGTCCTGCGTATGAAGAGGGGAAACTGAAGGAAATTCATCAGAAGATGAAACATGATATTATAGGCTATTGACAAGCGCGTATGATGGACAGCGACTATACAATTCAGAACCTTATAGAATCAGAGATAACCCTGCCAAACATTATTTCGTGTTTGGTGGGTATGTTGATTTCCCTTGTTGCCTATAAGTTTGAGTTTCTTGGGAAGAAGGCCTGGTTCGGCAATAGCTGTTCTGTATGGACGCTCATTATGTGCATTGTGGCAGCCATCGTTTTATTGGCGTTCAAGTTATTCTGGTTGCTACCTTGCATACTGTTAATCCCAATAGCTGTGCTTGGGGTCAGATACTGCTGGTTGGAGCACCGAAAGAAGAAGGTGTTGAAATACAGGGGGTTGCTGGATTATGACAAGAAACGGTATGACTACTATGTTTGGCTGAGTAAGCGGGAATTGTTCAGATGGGAAGTTAAGAAGTATCTACTTCCTGCCATGAATATTCTGTTTGAAATTGGTTCCATCAAGAAACTTGATGATGAACTGGAGTCGTTGTCTGACTATAAGGATTGGTATAAATGGAAACTACTGAAGTCATACGTACACTGGAACAGACATGAATACCAGGAGGTGGTAGAGCTGATGGTTCCTTATATTGATGAAGGTAAGTTGAGTGGAACGGAGCTGACAAGAGTGACCATAAACATCTATGGGGCCTATCGAAATCTGGAAGACAGGGAAGGAATAGAAATATATGCCAAGAAATTGGAGAATATTCTGTTCGACCAGAAAATTATGATGGTAGAACTCTTCGACGATTTGATGTATTACTATGATGAAAGGGGAGAAAAAGAAAAGATAGAGCGTTTAGCGGCTGTGATTAAGGGATTGAAGTTCTCTGATTATTCGCAGTTGTTGGATGTGTATGATGTGCTGTATATGCATAATCGCAGACACGATGACACCAAGGCAAACAGAGAGTTGCTCGACTTCATGGTATCCCAAAGCAGTATGATGATTGAAGAGGAGCGAAAGAAGATTTTTGAGGTCAGGCTGTTAAAGTTATATTTTGAAAATGATTATGGTTGGCGGGATTATAGCATCAAACTGTTTGAGAACGCTAATACTTATCTGAACTATTCAAGTAGAGTGGCTTTTGAGTATTTGAGAGCTGTTAATCAGATAGTTCAGCAATGCCAGATGCATAATATGTCTGCAGGGAAAGGGATTATTCAGCTATATGATGTAATCTTAGAGCGTATTGATGGATATGTTCAGGACTTTGACCGGGAATTGCTGGAGTTGCCAGATGATTTTCTATATAGGAAGAAAGAAATGTTGATGATGAAGGAGGAATATAGGAAGGCAAGGGTAAACTTTAAACTGGAGTACCATGGTTACCTGAAAGGACTGTCTGACAATTTGCATAAGGTTATTTCTCTATGTCAAAGGGTTGGAGATGAGCGTGAAAAACTACATTTCTTAGTGGTATTGGCAGATGAGATCGTTGCTTTTGAAGATGATATGGCCAGATTTAGACGCATGGGAAATAAGACAGAAGAGGAAGTAAAAGCCCTTGGCGAACTGTCTGACGAAGAAATGTTATTAGCCAAGAAGGATGCAATAGAATGTGTGCAGGAGATCAATCAGACATTGAAGCGTCATGATTATAATCGCACATTAGCCTATTATATCTTCTATGCAGCCTATCTGAATATGAAATTGGAAGATAGGATTATGGCGAAAGAAATGTTAGCAAGATACCATGCCACCGGTGTTGATATACGACAGTTTACGTTGGCTGTGCAGGAATTATATAAACATGTTGAGAAAGAACTGAGAAATTAGAAATTAACAACAAAAGAATATGGAAAGAAAAAGAATTTACTTGTGCCTTGCTCACATGAGCGAGGACGGAATGGAGCAGAAGTACGTGAAGGAAGCATTCGATACGAACTGGGTAGTGCCTCTTGGCCCGAATGTGAATGGGTTTGAGAAAGACCTGGAGGACTTTGTAAACCAAAACGATAACGAAAAGCTTTCCAAAAGGGTCGTGGCTCTGAGTGCAGGAACTGCTGCGGTTCATCTGGGATTGCTGAACTGCGGGGTGAAGCCGGGGGATGAGGTGATAGTGCAGAGCTTTACGTTCTGTGCATCGACGCACCCTGTGACTTATCTTGGGGCAACACCGGTGCTGGTGGACTCGGAGCCTGATACATGGAACATCGACCCGGAATTGTTGGAAGAGGCTATCAAAGACCGCAAGGCTAAGACAGGCAAGTATCCAGCTGCCATCGTGCCAGTGGCTCTATATGGTATGCCGTACAAGGCTGACCGCATCATGGAGATTGCGAATAAGTATGGCATCCCTGTGGTGGAAGACGCTGCTGAGGGCTTTGGCTCAAGGTACAAAGGCCAGGTGCTGGGCACTTTCGGTAAGTATGGCGTGCTGTCGTTCAATGGTAACAAGATGATTACGACCTCTGGTGGTGGAGCGTTGATTACGGCCAACGATGACGAGTGGCGTGAGATTATGATGTATGCCACTCAGTATCGTGAGAGCTATCCGTATTACCAGCATGAGAAGATAGGTTACAACTACCGTATGAGTAACATTTGTGCTGGTATTGGTCGAGGGCAGATGACGGTGGTGAATGACCACCTTGCTCATCACAAGCATGTGCAAGGGCTGTATGAACAGTTGTTAGCAGATGTAAAGGGCGTTACTGTTCATAAACAGCCCGATGTAAGATGTAAGATGGCTGATGGAAGAGAGATTCCTGTATATGACTCTAACTACTGGCTTTGCACCATCACTATCGATGAGAATGTGAAGGTAAAGGGACAGGAGGATGCCTATAAGACCATCGTGACAGGTGCTGTCGGTGGTGCTGCAGGTGTCATTCATGCTGCTGCATCTGCTCATACCGATTGTGAGCCTAATGCCAATGTAGAGGCTATGCGAGTAGCACTCGACAAAGCCCAGATAGAAGCACGTCCTGTATGGAAACCCATGCACAAACAACCTTGCTATAAGGATGCACCTGCCTACGTGAATGGTGTATCTGAAGCTTTATTCAAGGTTGGTATGTGTCTGCCTGCAGGTCCATACGTCAGCGATGATGATGTGAGGTATATTGTGGAAACGATCAAAGAGAATATTCTTTGATATCTTTTTCACAACCACCCGCCCCTCCTTGCCTAAGGAGGGTACCTCCCCTCACCAAACCTCTCGCCCACATGGG
>Ga0326511_10003695_pt1 | contig 12305 bp, 9 predicted proteins | sample 0_2496_0518_D_FD_203701 | JGI IMG/M metagenome (GOLD analysis project Ga0326511, IMG submission 203701) | Bovine rumen microbial communities from UC Davis, California, United States - 0_2496_0518 | ecosystem: Host-associated > Mammals > Digestive system > Stomach > Rumen | place: USA: California...
TGACGGATTTCAAATCTTTTATCATGCGTAATGCCGGAGACGATTTTACTAGACTGTATATGCGTGATGCAATAATTCAAAGAAGCATGGGTCAGCGTGTTGATTTGGATTGGCAGGCGTGGCGTCCGGCGGTTATTTTCATAAATGGTATATACAAAGGAATCCTCAATATACGAGAACGAAGCAATGCCGACAATATCTACACCCATTACAACGGACTGGAAGACATTGATATGGTAGAGAATTGGCGCGAATTGAAAGAAGGTGATTTGCAGAGTTTCAATGCATTCAAGGCGTTCTATTCTCAAGATAGCCACACCCTTGAAGAATATGCCAAATGGGTTGACTACAAGGAGTTCATTAATCTGATGATTATGGGCCTGTATTTCGATAACAAAGATTTCCCGGGCAACAATACCGTCATGTGGCGTCCGCGTGCAGATGGAGGCGTTTGGCGTTTTATCACCAAGGATAATGACTTCGGAATTTCAGGAGACTATTCCGCTCCGGACTACAATACTATAGCATGGCTCTATGACAACGGATATGACACCAAGTACAACTGGGCAAACAAACCTAACGCGACATTACTGTTTAGGCAACTTATGAAGGATGAAGAATTCGCCTGTGAATTCATTGACAAGTGCGCAGTTTACATGGGCGACTTCATGAATCTGGAGGGCATTTCCGAAATTTGGGATCGAATGTATGAGGAGATAATGACAGAATACCCGTACCATAAGGCTCTGTATAAAATTAGTTATAACTATGAACAATTGCGTTCCGAGGCGAAGGACTGGGTTCGGGAACGCACCGGCCACTTCTACCGTTATCTTGCCGAATTCTATAATCTGGGTACTCCCGTTGCGTTGAAAATAAACACTATGCTAGGTGATATGGAGCGCGAGAAGATCAATATCACGGTAAACGACGTTCCGTTGGTAAGGCATAAGTTTGACGGGAAATTCTTTGAGGGACGTGACGTGACGCTCCGCGGCACGCTCGAAGACGGAAATGAAGTTGAGGGGTGGCTTGTTGAAACCATTTTGGAAAACGGTGAAAAGGTGACGGAGGAGATAGACGGGAGCGAGTACAGTTTTACTATGCCGGAGTGTCAGCTGCTCAGCATCACGGCCAAAAAGGATGCATCCGGCATCCTGACGCATCCGGGGAAACGCTGGCAGTGGCGTCTGATGGACAAAGTCCTCATCGTTGATAATACGGAACCGGGCGTCAGCGTTCAGCTATACACAGCATCCGGCATGTGTCTCTATTCAGCGCAAAGCGGCGGTACGGGCATAAGTATACCGGTCAATATACACGCAGGCGGACTGTTGCTGCTGAAAGTGGGTAGCGAAACAATAAAAATTAGAACGAATCTGTCATCCCTATGAGAATCTTTTTTCTTTTGATTTTTTCCCTGTTGGAGATATTGGCAGGGTACGCCCAAAGCCAGGCATTAAAATCTGCCATTATTTCGCTTATTGATGACGATACACTCAATCCCGGTGGAGTAGAGACCTTTCATCAAGTATGTGTTGATAATGGTATTGTCGGAACACTTGCCTGCATTACTAGTCGCAACATTTATTTCCCAAACCTGTTTACTATCCTGCACGGATATGAGGACGAAGGCTTTCAAATAACACTTCACTGCCACGAACAAAGGAATTTCTATCGTTGGTCACAGAATCTTGATGCGACAGTACAGGGTGTTGAAAAGGTCAGTGTCGGTGCTAATTATTCCTATACAGTGGGGAAGCGTGTGTGTCCGCTGTCTGTGGAGGAGGTGCATTTGGATAAAGAGGGCAACGGGCATATATATTTTAATTATATGCAGAAACATTATCCCGTTCCCAGCACTCTCTCTGGATATTTTACACTCTCGTCCGGAAATGGAGATCAGACCATAGCTTATTCCAACTTTGAGGTTCGAGAGTTTCGGGATAGCGAGAAAGTCCGTGCAGACATGGAGACGGCCATCGGTATTTTGGGGAATGAGGATTTTAAGGACTGCACATATTTCGTGTCCCCTTATGGTTCACAGGACGAGGGATTACAGGAGATAGCCAAGGAGCATGGATTGAAATGTTTGGTGTCCATCTCCAATGACGACTATCTGCGCAACGACAGCAAATATACGCCTTACAATATTCCGCGCATAGGTTTTAACGCTACGGATGGTGGTAACAATACGCTCAGCCGGCTGAAAGAGCATATTGACGCGGTGTCCGTCTCCGGAGGCTGGCTACTGGTGGGCACGCATACATACAATGGATGGACGGAAGAATTGTTGAACACCCGATTCAAGGAGTTTGTGGACTATGCGAAAGAGAAGGGGCTGCAATTTGTTACTCTGAAAAAGGGATTCGAACTGTACAGCAACAGCTCTGGCAACGAGAACTTTCCTCCTGTTCCCTCCGCCGTAGAGGAACTGGAGCAGTCCGATGCTGAAGAGATAAACACCGGCGTGTGTTACAATATTTTGGGACGTCGTTTAGAAAAGCCACAACATGGCTTAAACATCATTCGCTTGCGTGATGGTATGACAAAAAAGATATGGATTGAATAGACTGTCTACAGACCGGCAACGTATGACGTTATGTAATTGAGATGTAATGTCTTTTCTTCCTCGGTCGCAAATCTGTCTTTTATCTTTTGAGCGGGAACTCCTGCAACAATGGTACATGGTTCCACATCTTTTGTTACCACAGATCCTGCCGCAACAATAGCGCCATCGCCAATCTTTACGCCACATAAAATGATAGCTCCATGTCCTATCCATGTGTCATTGCCCACAACCGTTTTTAAACTATCCCCTCTGGGAGAGTCCCAAATAAGTTTTTGAGGTATGTCGGTGTGATGATCATCCTTCCCGATAAAGCTTACGTTCTTAGCGCAGAGGATACTGTTCTTGAATTCAATATCGCACGCAATGATACAATTATAGCCCAATTGAACATTATGCCCGAATCTTATGTCTTTGTGCGGAGACCATATGTCGCAGTTCAGGGGAATACGCACAAGTCCTGTTTTCTTCATATATGGGCAGAGGAAATGGAACCATATCAGATTCCGGAACATATTTGCAATAGCGCGCAATCTGAAGACAAAAACAGACCGGCCGGGACGAAGATTTTTGACTTGAGTTTTCATAATGATATAAATTATCTAAGTCCTATGAAAGAGGGTGGAAAATACGGTCATGATTTTCCCATAGATGCGATAGGGAATACTCCAATATCTAACCGCATGTTTAGCAAGGTGGTCATCAAAAATCAGACGGTCTGCGATTCTCCATGTTTTCATCTTGCGCGTATCAAAATCAATCTTGTAGCGATTATATACGGCTGTATGTGTTGCTCCTGGTCCGAATCCATCGTTGCGTACCAATGACTTTATAGGAGCGATGCAATATTTTCTTTGTTTGTGCATAGAATAATTAAAGCGTATATACCATGAATTGTTTTTGCCGTCATGCCAACCTTTCAACATTCCATAGAGGTCGCTTCCGTATTTATTGAATGACCTCTGTAAGGCTTTGTTAGAAGACAAATCTCCATAATCAGTAACATTCCAATCAACAGATTCCCATCTGTCGCGCCAAGTGCCCCATGACCAGGAATGAGCCCGCCCGCTCAAATAGTAATCGGCATCAGATTCTCTTTGATACCTTATCTTGGAACTATAGCCCGTTACTTGCATGATACGGCTGTCGTTGCGGTATGTATCAAGCATTAGATTCATAAAGGACAAAAAAGATGGGGCCAAATACAAATCGTCTTCCAGTACGATAACCTTACCATATCGGTTGATTACTTCCGTGACGCCGCCAATGATAGAATTTGCCAGCCCTTTGTTCTCTTTTGAAAAATGAGTTTCTACCCGTTTGAAGCCTGTAATATCGCTAACAAATCTACGTACGGCATCCACTTTTACGGATTCATCTTTTTTGTCATCCCGTGGCCCGTCAACAAACACAATGATGTCACTCATTGCAGCTTCCTTGTTTTGGCATAGTGACGCAACACAAGCTTTTAGTGGCTCTAAACGATTAAATGCAAAAAGGACGATAGGTGCATACATGTCACATCTTATTCTATATTACCAATCAATTCTTTACGAAGAACGTCCAAATAGCCTCGACCGTATTTTATATCGGGTTCCACATAATTTCCTTCACCCCATTCGTTCCATGATTTCAGAATAGCAATTCTATGTTCCGGCAACTTTCCTGCCAAGAGTTCCTTGACTTTCTTGATTTGTTCAGCAAACACTTTTGGCGTACTTTCAGTATAAATAGTGCAATTTTTTCCTTTTCGAGGCGCGCAATCCCAGTTCGGAAAAAGTAGAGGATAGACATTCTCGCCCTTATCTTCCTTAAGATAAAGATGCTTGTTGATGATGCTTTGCTTTATCTTTGAAACGACGTTAATATGAAAAACTTTTCCCAAGATTGTATGGATATACTTTTTGTATTTGTTTGCCTCAATCTCTGCCCGGGTATAAGTCCAGGTGTTAACGGCATCAAACCCCATTGCCAACAACTCGTCGATCTTCTTTTGTGGTATGACTTTTTCACGCAGAGAACCCATCCTAGCAATTGCGACAAAATGAAAGTTTTTCAATCCTTCTTTCTTGGCTAATAGACGCCATGTCGTTATAAATTCTCTGATTGCAGAATCCTCTGGAACATATATAAAAAAGATAGGACACCCATCCACCTTGATGTAGCGTTTGTCCTTGAATGCTGGTAACATCGAATAGAAATGATTCTGATAGTCTTTTTCTCCGGGATAGAGTTGTTCGGCAATCACCCGTTGTCCATCTTTTTTGCTCAGTCCTTTTTGCCACGTGGCATTCACCCACGATATATTTGCCCATGCCAGACAAAACGGGTAATCCGGCTTTCCCGAAGACAACACTTCGTTAAAGGGACGCTCCAATAGTCTCTTGCCGTTCCCAAACCAATAGTGCCAATAGACAAACCCTTCTATTCCAGACTCAAAGGCCAAACGTGCCTGCTCCTCGCGCACTTCGGACATGCGCAAATCGTAGAATCCCAGTTCGGTAGGAACTTTTGGCTGGTAATGACCACGGAACAGGGGTTGGGATTTGGCGACATTGGTCCATTCGGTAAAACCTTTTCCCCACCATTCATCGTTTTCTGGAATAGGATGATATTGCGGAAGGTAAAATGCAAGCACTCTTAATTTGGCATTCGGATTTGTCATAATTTGTTTTGCAGAATTTTGGCGTATAATTCAGATATACGATTAATATTATTTTCAATAGAATAATGATTCGCGGCATTTTTTTGTGCGGTCAGAGCCATTTTTTCATATTCTTCAGGAGTGAGGTTTGCTGTCTTTTCCATTTGAGCGGTCATTTCTTCAATGGAGTTGAAAGCCAAACCGCCAATAACATCCATAATTTCCTTTGTACCAGCACTATTGCGTCCAATAACCAATGTGCCGCAAAATGCAGCTTCTGCAGTCATTCGTCCAAAACCCTCATAATATGATGCAACTATCAGAGCTTTGGCTTTTGACATGAGTGGACGAACATCGCTATGGAATCCGATGAATTCAATGTTGTTTACACATCCCAATTTTTTTGCAGTGTCCATTATTGTAGCCTTGTATTCGGTGTTCCCGTAACCAGCAATTAATAGACGGTAAGAGTCTTTTCGGGAAAAGTTAGCAAATGCCTTTATAACATCCAAATGTCCTTTTTCTGGAGCTATTCTGCTAGACAAAAGAAAATAATTTTCTTTCTCGTTGTCATACCGGACATCATATTCATGGTATATTCCATTATATATGGTTTGTGCATTTGGCTTGCTGTCAAGTTTAAAATAATGTCTTATACCATCAGTAATTGTTATTACATATGAATGAGTCAGATATGAGCAGAATCTTGAATGAGACGGTAAAATATGATAGTGAAAATCTTCTGTTTGATATTCGCGAAGATGCCATACGTGAGGAATATTATATTCCAATGCCAGATGGAATCCTTCATGAATAACTCCGGTATTGGTGTGAATAATATCCGGCTTAATGTTACGAATGATTTTTGTCAGCCTAATTTTGCTTCTTATTTTCTGTAAGGGAAGCTGTATAGTCAGTTTTAACCAATGTAAAATGTGATTTTTTTCTAACGGAATAATAATTGACTGAACGATAGGGGAGCAAATGCATGGGATATTGTTTTGCCGCATGATGTTCGTAAAATCCGAATTCACGCCTTTGTCAGGAACAACAATAACAGGAGTCATTCCATTTTTCTGCAGCCCCAATACCATATTCATAAAAGAAATGGTTGCTCCGCTCATTTCCGTACTATGTAATATATATAGGATTGTCATAGTTCTAACTTGGATTGGAGATATGACACTTCTCAGTAATCTATGTATTTATACTGTTTCTCTGTTTTAATTTGTGAGATGTTTTCTTTTATCTGACTTTTGTGTCTCAAAGCGAACTTTTCCAGTGGTATAGTTGCCAAGCATCGTGTTGCCGGTGTTGTGGTCGGGTACATTATCCCGATAGGTCTCGCACCAGCGCAGGTCAATATCGTAGCTGTTGTGCACGCGCTCTATCCTATTGCCGGAGAGAGTGATGCCCTTCGTGCCGTCGTCGCAAAAGATGCCGCAATTGTCTTTTATACCGTCAATATCGTGAATGTAGTTGTTGCTTATGATGATGCCGTCGGTGCGAGTCCACGTGTATATGGCGCCGCTGTCCATAAGCGTGTGCTGCGCAAGGTCGGAGAGGAAAGCTTCGGTGTAGAACAATTCGTTGCCGGAAATAACACCGCGACATTTGCTGTCGGTTTTGGTCCCTCCCCAGATACCTGCTCCGATGCCGCCGTAACAGAAGTCGGAAATGGTGTTATTTTTGACAATGAAACTATCGCTACGCATCTTTATGGCAAAGCCCTGCTCCATACCGAGGGTGCAGTTGGAAAAATTGTTATCAGTGACTTTTGCCCCGACACTTCCCACTTCGCTCTCAATGCCGTAACCCATGAAGGTGTCGACGCGGTTGCCGGTGAAACGGACGTTGGAGGATTTCCTGTCGATGAGGACGGAGCCTCCGATGCAGCGGAAAGAGCTGCCCGAGAACGCAATGGAGTCGGCGTGGCATGAGTTTATGAAGATAAGGGCACCATTATTGCTGCTGCCTGTGACGTTGATGCTGTCTATGCTGAAGCTGCGCAGTGTGCAGAACTCCAATCTCACCAGTGTGGAGGCCGTGCATTCATAGATTTTGCCCGGACTTCGCTTTGTGCCGAAGAGGCGGTAGCGCGGAAAAACCTTTGCATAGGAGTAGTCCATGTTGACGTTGTAGAAGTTGCCCTTTTGAGGCACGGCCCAATCTCCTCCGTCAAACTCTATCTCCCGTGTGCCGATACCGGTGACGGGGCTCGTCCGCGAGGTGTACCAGCAGGTGTAGTTAATGTATTTGTCTTGCGGTTGCGGGTTACGCCTGTTCTTGGAGGACGTGGTGATGCGACACAGATGGGACGATGTATCTACAATGGATATAGTGTCCGTCAACTGGCGGAACTCTGTCCACGGGTTGTAGTAGTTGCCGTGCCTGAGATACATCAGGGCGGGATCTTGCGGCATTTTCACAAAGCGCCCCTCGCTCGTCAGACGCACTCCCCTGCCGTGTATGGTGATGCTGACGTCGCTGCGCTTGATGCTCTTCAGACGAATCTGGTTGTCGGCAAAGGTGAGTTCGCGTGCTTCGATGATGACGGAGATGTCTTTCTCACCACGGCGTATTTCTTCGGCAATCCTTCCGTTCAGGAGGTCGAAATCCTGCTGTGTGCGGACACTGAGCGTGACGGCGCCGGCAGTAACGGTCAGCAGAGCCAGAAATATGGTGAACAGCGTATGCCTCATCCGCGGAGTCTTTTCTTTTCTTTAAGGTAGATGACGGGATAATATCGGAAGATGGTCTTCACACGGGCAAACTGTTTCTTGGGCTCGATGAAGAGACGGTAAATCCAGTTGAAGCGATACTCGCCGATGCGGAAGCTGTAGTCCTTCAATTCGCCGAGATAGAAGGCGAATGCAGCGCCCACGCCGAGCATGAGCCCGCGCTTGAGGTGCGGCAGAAGCCTCTGCATGAAGTACTCCTGCTTGGGCGCTCCCAGACTCACCCAGATGATGTCGGCATCGAGACGCTCTATCTCACGGGCGATGCCGGCGTAGTCAAAGTCCTCCACGCTGCAAAAGGGCAGGGGAATGTGAAACAGGTGTGTCCCCTCTTGAATTTCTTGTTTTACCTTTTTCACCACTTTTTCAAACATCTCCTCCGTGTTGCCCAGTAGCACCTGTCGGAACTCCTTTTGTGTGATGTATTCGGCAAAAATCTCGGGGCCGGTGAATGCTCTCAGTTCCAGCTTGTGGAGACGGCTGGCCATAGCGGCAATGGAGCCGCCGTCGCACGAGTTGAAGTACGCCCCTTCGAGTACGTTCATGAATGCCGGTTCGATGTGAGAGCGCACGAGGCTGGGACCGTCCACGATACAGACGTATCCCTTATCGTGATTGCGGCAGCAGTTCTCTATCTTCTGCCTTATCATGTCGTGGTTGAATTCAAGTTCAAAACCGAATATTTTCATATCAAATATCTAAATCCTTGTTAACAGAATCTTTGTTTTGTAAATAATGGCAGTTCGTTCATCTTTGTGAAGTCCCATAATCCATACTATAATCATATACCACAGCATTGCGACAGCGAGGAATATCCACACGTTCAATATATTATGTAATAGAAATACAGGTGCAGTTAGCATAGAAACGAGAAAAACAGGAAAATATGATTCCTTGATTAAAACCCATATTTTGAATTTTATAATTTGAAGCAGAATAATTGGGCGAATTAAGAAAGTAATAAAAGAGAAGAGCATGTAACAATAGAAAAGAGAGTCACTTCCACATCCGCTCTTTACCGCAAAAAAACCGGTTATGACAGATATGCCAGCAAGAGTGCTTACTACTATTTGATATACGTATATTTTTCCAGATGCAAATACAATATCTGTGATACCGGAATTCAGCGAAATAATGAGTATGTCAAAAATCATTAGACGGGAAAAAATTAGAGTTCCGTCAGGAATCTCTTTAAGCCAAAGACCAAATAATGTTTCTGGTATCAGGAGAAATGGCAACGAAACCATCAGCATAACCATAAAAGTCATACGCGAGGAAAGACAAACTAAATAGGTGTACCGATTTTCGTCATTTGCGGCATAGCTTTTATAAATTTGAGGCGCAATGGATTTGCTGATATTGAAGGCAAACATTTGGATGAACTGATTAACAACGTTGGCAACGGCAATTGCAGAATTGACAGTTGTGTTGAAGAATGCATTGATAATGAGCTGCGTGCCTTGATGCTTAACCATTCCCATGGCGGTGCCAATGCCGACGCCGAAAGAAAACTTCAGTACATACCAATATGCTTGAAGGTCACGCACCAAACGAAGGCGTACGATATTAGGAAAATGATGTCTGCAATAAATAACAAAAATTAAAGTGGGGTATGCGGTCATGACTGCCATTGTCAGGGCATAAATCAAGACCTTATTTTCCCAATGGTCAATCAAAAGCCATGTCACAACGAGTTTAAGCAGGGCCGCACCGACATCTGTGGAACAATAGACAAAAAAGCGTTCCTCTGCCAATTGCAGACCATTGTATGGAACTCCGATAAATGATATTGCCGAGGCGATGATGGAGATGTCGCAGACGAGATAGACATCCCGTATGTTACCGGCATAGTTGACATAATTGGAAATATACCAATGAGCGAGCGGCATAGCCAACAGTACAGTCAAAATGGCAATTAGAATATGGATGACCAGGTTGACATTAAATGTCTTATTGGTTTCTTCAAGGTCGTCTTTTCCTATGGCGATGGCCATAAATCTATTAGAAACAGAAATCATGACGGAATTGGATACGCTCATTAAAGCGACCATTCCTCCAACAACAACTACCATTCCATAGTCCACAACTCCCAAGGCCTGCAGGCCAAAGCGTGTGTAAAGCAGTCCGCAAACCGACACGAGTGCCAGTCGGATGTACATCACGATAGAGTTGATGGCAATGGACTTGTTACTGTTCTTTTGCATTAGGATTTAGGCTTTCCGGTGATTCTTGACCGGGATAGTAATACATTATCGTCAAAAGCAGGAATACAAGCGGTGTCTCATATGCTTCAAACAGCATCATGATGCTCATGACACCAAAAGCAGCAATCATTTTTATTGAATAGATATCGTTGATGCGAATAAGGTTGCCGATGCTTTTTAAGATGATGGCAAAATAAAGTGCCAGCAGGATGATGCCGCCGTAAACCATGGTGTTTAAGATGAAATTATGTGCTCCGATGGCGCGGTTTGACATATGGGTGTTAAACCAATCGGAGTCCACGAAGCCGTATCCCCATAACGGTGAACCGACAATGACGCGGATGGCAGAATCCCACATCTCCGTTCGCCCGGTGAAGGTCATGTCCTTTTCCAGAACGTCCACAATGAACCATCTGGCCAGGTCGTTGTTCTCAAGTCCTGTGCCCGAGAAGCAGACAATCCCCTGAAAGAGTATGACTCCAACATATACACACGTTGCTCCAAATGAAAGCAATCTCTTGTTTTGAATAAGAAAAAAGAGGAGAAAAAGGAACAGACAGGAAAGTGCTGTCATGGATTTTACCATGAAGAGTATGGTAAAACAACATAAAAAAAGGGGAACAAGATTCATCCAAAACCATTTGCTGTATCTAACACTTATGATGCCGGCGGTAAGAGCAATCATAAGTCTGCTGCCCATCTGGTTATAGTTTCCGCCCAATATAAACCCGTAATTTTGTTTTGTCTCTTCAATCAGCCACATTTCAGGGTGAGCTATACATTGAAATACTTGGCAATATATGGCTACGGAAAGGACAAACAGAATTCCTAAGATAAGAGTGTAGTATTGCTCTTGGTAATAATTGAAAAGAAAAATGTATGCAGAAATGGAAAGCGTGAGATATAGACCATTTTTCCAATCTGTTCCATTAAGCAGGGTTATTCCTTCAAGAGTAAAAACAAAAAGCAGTACCAGGAAATCGTATAGATGGAGGGTTCTTTGTCGACCGAGTAACACTAAGGAGCCGAAAAACGCCAGCAGCATGCCTGCCAGTGCCGCGTATGAGGCCATAAACATCTCCATGTCGAAAAAGGACACGGTCAGATGTGTCATCAACAGGGAAATTGCGACAAACGGTATTAGCTTTGATTGCTGTATGTCGATCTGTAGCAAGTTCATTACCCCTGGCCGAATATGATGCTACGTGTAATCCACAAAGAATAACCGAAGGTGACGAGAATCAGCATGCCCAGTACGAACAGCATGCGTTTGGGACCGGCTGGCTTGACCGGCACGGTGGCGCTCTTCAGTGTAGTGAAGGCCGGTGTCTTCTCTTGCAACTTCACCTTGGTGGTTTGCAGCTGGGTCTCCATCGCAGCCAAAGAGTTCTGCTTGAGGGCCAGGTCGCCCTCCAGCTTGTCGCGCTCGCTCTGGAAGCTCTGCAGGATGATGTCGTTGTGGGTGTCGCAGAAACGGCTGTAGACCTGCATGGCGGCATCGTACTCCGCTTCGGCGCTGTCGCGCATCTGGCGGTAGTGCACCACGTCTTCTGCCACCTTGCTGGTGCGGTAGCGGATGATGAAGTTCTGCAGATGTGTCTTCACGCTGTCGGCCATCGTGGCGCAGACAAGAGGGTCCTGATCCTGCACGTTGATGGTGATGACACTGGTCTTCTTGTCCACCGAGCAGTTGATGTTTTTAATGATGTTTTGCATCAGCATGTAGTCCTTGCGGCTCATCAAGAAGGGATTGACGCCGCCCTGGCCGTTGCCGGAAGGTGTGCCATCCTTAGTCTCAAAAAGACCGGTGATTTTAGACTTGGTCCAAACCAGCGGCCACATGAGCGGATTCTTCTTCTGGTGCTCCTTCATGTAGGTGTAGTAGTCCGTCGTGAGTTCGTGGTTCTTGGTGGTAATCTTTATGCTATAGAGGCCCACAATAAACTCGGGACTCTCGAAGAGCTCGGGATACAACTCTGGATAGATGGCGTCCTGTCCGGCAGCGCTGCCGAGGTTGAATCCAAAAGATGAGGCAATAGAAGACAAGCCGCCGACGTCTTCTCCGTTCATTTCAGGAGCGAGTTTTACGTCGCAGGTGTAGAAACGAGGTTGGGGCAGAATCCAGATGCAGGAGAGAACAAACGTCCAAG
>Ga0326511_10003696_pt1 | contig 12301 bp, 24 predicted proteins | sample 0_2496_0518_D_FD_203701 | JGI IMG/M metagenome (GOLD analysis project Ga0326511, IMG submission 203701) | Bovine rumen microbial communities from UC Davis, California, United States - 0_2496_0518 | ecosystem: Host-associated > Mammals > Digestive system > Stomach > Rumen | place: USA...
GATAAACCTGATAGAGGGTCTTTGTTTATACTTAATAAGTATTTAACAGGTGTGTTAATTTGTGATCATGTTGGTGCAATGATCAAAGCTGACTTTGACTTCTCTATGAATGCATATGTATCAAAAATTATAAGTGCTGGTATTTATAATATTGAAAGATTAACAAATGAGCAATATTTAGTATATCCTAAATATTCTGCACCTATTATCGATGAAAGTAAATTTAAAGTAGAAGTAGCGGCAAGCTAATTAAATATTATAGATAAATTTAAAGGGCATTCTTAATTGAATGTCCTTTATTTTTTATGATAAATAAGATAAAATATATCATACATTATAATGATTTCCTTTAATGGAGCAAACCCCAAAAAATTATTTATAAACGGTGTAGAAGTAAAATCCGTATATATGATGGGCATTTTAATATGGTCAAATAAAGGACAAGGTGGCGAGGCCGCATCATGTTTTGGTAGTGGTGTATGGTTAGATGATTATCCTTGGACTGATGATTATCCATGGGTGGATTAATTTAGAAATTAATAAGTAAGATAATATGGCAGATACAAATGAACTTTATAGAGGAGTAATTAATGAATTTGTAGATTGGGTTACTGGTATAAACAGTAAAACACAAGAGCATGTTGATACAGAACTCCGCCAAATAGCCGGTGGTGCTATAAGAGAGCTTTTACAAAGACGTTTATTATAGCCTATATATAACTATAATAATCCTAATGTTAATAAACAAATGATTTTCCCAAGTAAGTATATTGCAGATCTTTGGGAAGCAGATGGTCGTGCAGATTCTACAAATGCATATAGTAATTACATCCTTGTTGAATTACCAAAACCGAATACATATAAATTTCAATTTGATGCAAAAATAAAAACTTCTGGTGAAAGATATATTCCTGTTGATAATGGTAAAACATATTATATATTAAAATCTGGTAGTAGCATAGATTTGGAAGTTATGTATTCATTCCGTACTGTTGAAGTAGAGAATGATACTGAATGGTATAATGAAAATGCAACAGTATCCATATATATCCAAGATCCTAATGGCATTACAAAAAGTTTTACACGTTCAAGAACATATACAGCTATTACAGATTATCATAGAGATGCAATAGGTTCATATTTAAAATCTGGTACTAATACTGTACTTATTAAAATGACCGGTGAAGGAAACAAAGGTGCGGGTGTTGCTGCTTCTGGTTTGAAGGATAAAACAGTAATACAGTTTACTGTTAATATTGTTGAAATGGAGTTATCATTATTATTTGATGACTCCCCAACAAAAGAAAGATTCAATATTAACCGTGCAATACAGCAATCAGACGATAATATTGATAGTAATTCACCATCTTTGTTGATAAATTATGAATTAAAGAAAACAATTATAGGTGATGATAACTATGTATATTTTGACATTTTTATTGATGCGGATGTTCCTGTAAGTGATAGCGCATTATTAGTAAATGATGAAAGTTACCATATATAGGATGCATAGGCAAATGAGCATCTTGTAGTAAAAGATGGAAATTCACCAACATTTACTATACAAACAAATAATAATGATGCATCATTTACAATAACTAAAGATACACAAGGTTCAGCAAGTGCAGCAAATTTCTTTGCAAATTTAAGAAATAATAACTTTTCTGGATAGCATAGTTTATAGATGTATGCATATATAAGAATCGGAGATGAAGTATTTAGAAGTAATACTGTATATTTCACATTTAATATAGCATCAAGCCTTAATAGTAATTTATATGCAAATATCTATTATAATGGCAACAAATATCCAGAACCTTATTTTACTAATGCATCTCAACGTTATATTTTATGTAATCAATATCAAGATGTCAATATTTCATGGGCTATATATTCGCCAAATCCAAATAACAGAGAAGTTGAATGGGATTTAGAATATCCTGGACATGATGGTTATAATCAAAAATTAACAACACAAACGGTTGCACCATATTCTACCGGTACAACTGGATCATTATTATAGGGTACAAAAGGTATATAGTTTGTACCTATCTATACTAATACTGCATTTCTTGTAGCATATTGTATTGAACGTTTATCAGATGTAGAAACAGTAAAAAAGCAATTATTTAAAATTGAAGTTCGTACAACAGCTGCATCATTCCAGATTCAAGAAAAAGGTGGTTATATTTTTAAATTAAGTGCATATTCTAAGTCTAACGGAACAGAAGACTAGGATCAATGGATTCCTGTAAACTCTTCTGGTAGTGTACCGGCAATAAGTACAACACGTTCATCAGAACCAGCATATACAGAATTCCATAATGTTAACTTTAATTCTGAATCTACTGGTTGGGTAAATCATGGCCTTAACATATATGGTTTGAATTCTTATGCAACAATATATTATAATGCATTAGAAATGACGGGTTTGTTATCTACCGGTCATACAATTGAAATAGAATTCGAAACAATGCGTGTACAATCAGACTTTGATGTATTGTTAAAAATCGGTAATGACTCCGGTGGTAGTATTGTTATTACTCCTACTAAAGCCTATATTGCTTCAAACGGTACACCTACTGATGCATTAACAAACTATAAGATTAATGAACGCATGAGATTAGCATTTATATTTAATAAGTATAATTCTAGTGTTACTACGTTTAATGCAGATGCACCGGATAATAACCTTATGTTTATTGTTAATAATGGTATTCTTGAGCGTGCTGCATCAATGTCGGGTTCTGAAACAAATTATAGAAGTGGTACTGGTTATATAAAGATTGGTCATGAAACCGGTGATATGCAAATTGCTAACAATGAAGGTGTTGTAAATCCAGGTCGTGGTTCTGGTATTATTGTATATAATATAAAAATATATGCAACCGCATTAACATATAATGAGGCATTACATAATTATATTCTTGATGCTGTTAATAAATCAGAAATTATTAACAGAAACCGCTCATTGGATATGATTACATAGAAATTAACATATAATGAATGCTGTAGTTATGTACCAACCTTCTTAATCACTGGTGATTTACGTTTAATATTGAATAAAAACGCTGACGGTTCTAAAGCTGGTAAAGAAGAATCTGAATCAAATGTAAATATTGTTTATGTTAATCCATATGATCCAACTCGTAACTTTAGCGTAGAAGATTGTCAGATTAGAAAACATGGTCAGTCTACATTGACATATCCTATTACTTCTATGAAATTCTGGTTGAATAAAAAACATGGTTCTGATGATACCCCTACTTTTGTGTGGGATTATTAGAATGATGAAGTAAACACACAGGATCAATTGGCAAAGAACCGTTATATAATGAAGAGAAATGCATTTGTTGATGATAGTAACTTATTCTCTGATTTGGCCGGTAAAACATCTATTCCTGCAAATAAATTTGTTTTGCAGGCTAACTTCGCTGACTCTTCTGGTGTTCATAATGGTGCAATTGAACGTCTTATTCAGCTTACATGGATGAAAGCTATAATTAATGATACTTATATATTACGTACACCTCCTCAATTATTTACTACAAATGCATTAAATAAACATGATTATAAACATGAAATAATTGAATATGATTTGGTAGATTAGGGAGATGAAGTTATTTCTGTACCACGTATTGTAGAAGTTATAGATATAGAAACTTATACTATAGATCAAGCATATGGTCCAAATTCATTCTGGCATATATTTACAGGTCCTCCTCAAGGAGTTTCTACAGAAGCATGGAATACTGCATATGCAACGATTAAAGATTTGCCAGCAAAAAATCTCATTAATCTTTCTTCTACAGCTTATAATACATTCTCTGAAGCACAGTAGGATATAATAGATGCAGAATTATGTTATTTAGGATATGGTAAATTACATTCTACACATGCAAGATTTAGAGAATTTGACCTACAGCCTGGACATGTTGCAGGACATATTATGTGGAATGATTTCTTCCCACCAGAAGAAAATCAAACAAAGCAATTCCCATATTATATAGGTGTTGCGGCAGATTCACTTCCATGCGCTGTTTTCTATCAGTCTACTATTGGCGAAGATAATGAAATGTAGTTCTTAGGACAATATGTATTAATGGAAGATAAAAAATCTGAACAATGTTTTGGTGAAGGCGCTATTTATGCAGGTGTTGGTGGTAGAGATTATAATGATCCATTCTGCTTTAAAGCAAAGTCGCAGAAAAATGCAAATGATGGTAAGAAACAAAATGCTAAGCAATTCCGTTTGTGGAATAATAAGAGAGTATTACGTATTGAGGTATTGAATATTGATACTATGTTTACATCATTCTTATCAAAAACAGAGCAAGCAATTCCTGCAACATAGTTAAATAGTGAAGAATTGTCTGCTTGTGAATTTGATGATATTATAAGAACACCTAAAGATACTTAGGGTAATTATACTGTCAATATGGCATGGGAACAAGATTTTGAATTAATATATCCAGATCCAGGTGATATAGCAGAAGATCAAGAAAAAGCAAATGAAGATAGAATAAAAGAAGGTTTAACACCTATATATAATTATTATGAAGATGGCTCAGAATTTAGAAAGATAACACAACCTTGGGTTGATTTCTTTAGATGGGCAACAGATACTACTGGTGATCAAGCAGAATTCCAGGCTACGGCAGCAATGCACTTAGATTTATGGAAAATGGCTGCATATTACATTTATTTCTTACGCTTTGGCTTAGTCGACTCTGTTGAACGTAATGCGCAGTGGAAAACTTATGATGGCTTACACTGGCATTGTGAACCTTGGGATATGGATATTGCTCTTGGTAATAATAACCAAGGTCAGATTACATATAATCCGCCAATGACACGTAAAACAAAATTAGGTCAGGATTCTTATGCATATTCTGGTAGTGCATTAAAGTATGGCAACTTACAAGGTAACTGGATCTGGAATGCTTTAGAAGCATGGTCAGACTGGAAAGATGATATATTACCAAAAGTTGCAAAAGCATTAACTGAAGCAGGACTTACATATGATAATATCAACTATATGTTTGATAAAGAATATGTATATAAATGGTCAGAATCTATTTATAATATTGGTGGTCACTTCAAATATATTGAATCTGGTGATATGTCTAAATTAGGATGGTTACAAGGTTCTCGTGAAACACACCGTCACTGGTGGTTATATGAATCTATGAACTATTATGATTCATTATGGAAATGTGGTGACTATATTAACAAGAATATTGAAATTTATACCAATAAAGGACAGGGTGAAGTTGGTTATGCTAATATAACAACAAATCGTGATTGTCTTATTATGGTTGTTCAGAACCGTAAAGATACAGTTGTACAGTTACAAGCTAAACAGAATGTTGCAACAGGAACTGCTGTATCCTTTACTACCTTATCTCTTTCTACAAAGGTTCCATTGGAAATTTATGGTTCTATGTTCTTTGAGAAATTAGATATATCTACAATATCTGCTCAAATAGCACGTTTAGGTTTAGGTGGTGCATATTCTACTATTTCTGGTGGTACTTTATATGAATTAAATATTGGTACACCATCTACAAGGAATACATCTGGAAATAATAAATATACATTCACAAAAATTGGTAGTAATAAATTCGGTATTGAAAATGGCCATTTTGAACACTTACATACATATAATATAGAAGGTCAAACAGGTTTAACATATGATGCAGCATAGCTAACATATATGCCTGCTCTTGAAAACTTATATGCTAAAGGTTCTGGTCTAGAAATGGTAACATTTAATGAATTGAATTTTAAAACATTAGAGCTACCTGCATAGACACCAAAAATGGTGGGTGGTGTACAGGCTGGAAATACTATATTAACAAATGTATCATTTAATAACGTAACATGGGAAGATATATCATTCTGGACAGGTACTATACAAACAGGTAGTGGAGCATTGGTATGTAATAGATATGGTCAAAATAGTTTCCCTATTGGTAATGAGATGATATATGGTACTATACCATCAACTATTACAAATATTTCATTTAATGGTAATACAGCCAAGAGTCCTAAAGCAAAAGATTTTATTTATAAATGGGCATGGTTAAAATATTATACAGTAACACAAGGTTCATATTCAGCAAATAATGATGAACAATTAACAAATGAATTTAAAAATTGTATAATAAATTTATAGAATATCGACTGGGAAATTGAAACAGGTTTTGGTGCAGAATATGATAATGAAAATCCTGATGCAATATTATTAATGTCTTATTGGGATTTGAAATTATTAAGTTATATTCCTAAAGATCAGCGTGTATTAACAGGTTATATTGTTATTGGTAATGCGGCAGAAAATGTAGGAGAAACTTTGTATGGTTCTAACAATAAATTGACAGCTCAATAGATGGAAAATCTACAAAGCTGGTTTGGCGATAATATATATAGTTCTAGTGCAGCATTACAAATAAGTCATGTAAATTCATATGTATCATTAAGTATTATTACCGACCCTAATAAAAACCAGAGTTCATATAAAATAGACAATCATGTATATTTGAAAGAATCTGAATTGGGTGATAACGGTCAGATTATAATAAATGCTACTAAATTTGGTGTACGTAATGATAATACTGTATTTGACTGGAAAGTAATGTATTATAGTTCTTATACTTCTGAGGGGGATGATGTAACAACTACTACACCTAATCCAACAACAGTAGGAAATAAGAGTATTAATATAACATATTATAATGCATATAGAAACCAATTATTTATATATGCATATGAATCTAATATAAATACATTTACAGATATATTGGGTGATAATATTTATGCATACCCTATTATATTAAAATGTTATCCTCATGGATATGAAGAAACTGAAAGTACAACTATTGACTTCACTGTATTGCCAAAAATATGGCCAGATAGAACACGATTAACTGTTATTGAGACTAATGATGCTAGTAACAAATTAACTACATTATATCCTGGTTTAGGTATTCTCGGTATTCGCGGCGATATTATTCTTACTATTGATGCACAAGGTCATTTTGTAGATTCTACGGAAGAATGGTATTCTATTATTGCTGATGGTGATGCAATGGTAGGTGCAGGCAATCTTAAGCGTGTTAAATATAAATTTAATGAATTAAGTACATTAGGTACTGCCACATCACAAGGTGTTGTTACATTCTATGCAGTAACATATAATATAACAGATAAAACTGGTGGTGATAATAAGCCAATAGATAACCAAAATAAAAATCATGCTGATTTTACAACAGTTCCGTTTAATAATACTATAGATAAACCTGATATTAAATATAAAATTGATGCTAATGGTCGATTAATATTAAAATTATCAAGCTTATAGGATATTTCTTATGATTATACTATTGGCGCATATTTAACATATGGTAAAACTGGTTCAAATACAATAAATTAGATACCAAAAGCATTGTCAATGGCAGAATTAACAATACGTACATTAAATGATCCAGACATTATATTGGGTTCATCAGAAACAAATACATATCCATGTATAGCTAATGCATTATCTGTTCCATTGCAAGCTACACCTACAGGAGCATTATATAAAATGGATTTATATTTGTTGGATGGTACATTAGATTTCAGTAAAACTACATACAAGAGAAAATTGCAATCAACCTTATCAGATTTACAGGCGGATACATTACAAAACTCATATAAATCAATATTCTTATATTTACCAAATATAAAGAATCTTAATTTAAATAGTTGTACTGTTCCATCTATATAGAATATGCAAGGTTTCCAGAAGCATTCATTTGATTTTACAAATTCAGTAGGTTTAGAGGCATTAAATATGTCATCTATGCCAAACTTGGATAATACTGCTATAATGGATTTATCAAACTGCAGAAAACTGAAATCTGTAATTTCTAGTGATTCAAATGCAACATTTATATATCCAGAAAATCTTTCAATATTAAATACAATAACATTAGGAAATCCAAAATATATAATATTAAAGAACTTGTCTGGTTTAACTACATTAAATGAACCTACTGATAATGATTGTGAACATATAGATATGGAAAATTTAAAAACCATTTCTACATTTACATATTTTGCTAAAGTTTATAAAAAATTAAGGAAATAATTTATGGCATCATCAAATTTAAAATCATTAGTAATAAAATAGAGTACAACAGTCACAGAAACAATAAATCCAGCAGCACTATCTTACTTATATCAAGCAATAAAAGAAGTTGTAGATTACTGGTCAGATTATAGTATTACACAATAGGATAAAGATTAGTATTTATAGCAATATGGATTAACAAAATTTATAGATATTAGTGGTGCCATAGCTGTTACTTTTTGCTATTCTAATGAATTGGCATATATATGCAAACAGGTAAATGGTTCCGCTACAAATATGTCCAGCCCATTATCAATAAATGTAACATCGGGATATTATTTGAATTTCGCTGATCCATATTTTAAAACTGTAATGGAAGACAATTTTTATAAAAATAAGCTATCAGGTGTAATTGTTACTGCACAGATTGATGATAACAAAGGTATCAGTACACAAGATGTATAGGCATATAGTTATACTCAATAGAAATATACGCCTGGCGAAAATGACAAGATCGATTATTTTTATGGTGTTAATAAAGAATTGTACAGTACAGATCGAGCTTTTAAAGATCATTTAGGAGATAGCGATGAAACTTGGAGAACAAATAAGAAAAACGAACTCGCAAATAGATTTGATTATTTTTTATTTCCAAATGAAGAAAATAATTTAGCAAATATAAAAATTATGGATTTTACCCCATTTGCAAGAATTTTTGAAAAATGGGGTAAAATCCCTGTTCTTATAACTGCTGATGCATAGCTTGGACCAATGGCCTGTAAACATATGGATGAATTCTGGATATATTGTCCTTCAAAAGCAAACAGAGGTATGAATCCCAGTAATATGATGTGTGATAGTGATGATAATGATGGTAAAACAATATTTAACGGTGGCGCATATTTAACAACATTTAGAAAAATGTTCTTTTTTGTAGCATCCATGGGTGAAGGAAACTTAGGACACGGATATTGGCGAACACCTAATGGTGCATCATACTCACAAATTTTTAGTGCAACATATTTTGTAGCAGATATTTGGACATATGGCGGTGCATTATTTGTCCAGGGTATTCTTACATAGAATTTTATAGTGGTTGATAGTAAGAAACTTACACCAATTGTTACACCAGATACTTATACTGAAGCAGAAGCTGAAGAATATTTTGCTAATGCAGTAGAAAATGGAATATTTACAAGCTGGGATGGGACACGATATAGCACAAATACATAGAACTTCGGTGCTTATGTTACTTTTGCTGAGGGTAATTTCGGCGGTTATGGAGATTTGAATACTATTGTAGTTCCAGATGATAGATATTATTATTATATTTTCTCTCCTTATATTAGAGATGCTGCTTTTAATACCAGTGGTTATTGTTGTGCATTTGATAATAAAACAGTAAATAATCAACAATAGTCAATGAGTTCACGTATATAGGGTATGAAAGTAAAATATAAAAAATACTCAGATTATATGCAAACCCACACAGCAGATCTTATAGATGCAGAATCGGGAAAATACTGGTGGCAATGTAATAACTCATTGAATAACGTTATTAATGCATTATATCCAGAAGATAATATCAGTGGAATATATAATATTTAATTCTTGAATTCATTAGTAATAACCCAATAGCTGATACCAATATTATAAAGTATAATAAGAATTATTATCCAAGTCAGCTGAGTGGAAGTAAGTTCAACACTGATATATTCAAAATCTTTAAATTCCTTACGTTTCCAATCATGTATGTGAGACGTGAGGAATTTACTATATTCCCCTATATTAAGCTTTGGATGATCAATAAAATACTGCTTTGTTTCTACACCAAGTTTTGGCTTATCCTCCCAACTGAAAGGATAACACCACATTACATTATTCTGTTTATCAACTCCTAAACATACAACAAACTCATTTTTATTTCCACCTAACCAATGAGATTGCTGCATCTCTCCGACTAATATATTAGGATTGTCATAAAGCAATATAAAGACACGTATCTGCTTCTTTGCTCCATAATAAGCATTTATATACCTGATAGCATTTTCGTGCTCATATGGGACTTTTTTACCTATTATAGGATTCTGATCAAGGTTAACAATCTCAGGATATTCATATAGTCCATATTGCTTTATTTCTTTCTCACTCAAATCCCGGAATTTAAAAATAGAATGATCAGATCCCTTTACTCTGTTTTCATATGTATGTTCCCATGTAAGGCTATAGCAATTCTCAGGTTTACCATTATAATGACGTATATAAGCATCACCATCAATACGATGATAATGTCTGTGCATGTCCTTAAATACAGGTTTTGCTTTCAGCTTATCATTAATATAATTAAACATACTCTTGCTAATAGAATGCTCCCAATTGCTTCTATTATCTGTATATGCCCATTCTTCTGGATGGTAACGCCTTTCCCATTCAGTATAATGTTCTGTTCTGTATTTAGTATGTCCGTCCTTATCTACTCCATCAGGAACCTGGCGAGTTTTATGAACCAAAACCATTTCATCCCATTCCTCATAGTAAATGGTACTTGTAACATATCCGCCCAAGTATTCGGTTGCTGCAGTAGAATATGAAATCATTGCAAACCTCAAAAAGAAGTACATGATGATTGATGGAGCGATAACTACACCATATTCCCACCATACAGTTTCCTTAAAAAACTTGGTGAATAAAATAATACAAGTAATAACTGGTATTGTAAATATAAGAACTTCCATATTTCTAAATTAATTTGAATTTTTATTATATATCTTCCTCTTGTAACTCCCTTATTTGTGAAGCTTGCTTTTTAAGCCATTTAATGGTATCATTGCATATTGCTATTAAGTCTTCCTTATTACATTCATGCAATTTCTTCCGGACATAATAGCAATCAGTGTTATACATATATGACAATGCCATATAATATAATGTAACCCATGTTTCTGGTGAATAACCTTCTGGATCAAGTACATCGACATTTGGCAATTCTGTGTTTTCAAGCCATTTGATACCGTTATCACAGAACTGCTTCATATCTTCCAGCGACATATTACATAACTCATGTATGTCATACTTATTACGTAAGCCATACCTATTATAATAATATGCAACCATATTCCATAAATCCTCTGGAATTACAAAATTATAAAAAACCTTCATATTTTCCATATCAGTTATCATATTTTAGAAAACGATACCAATCAGGATATACTACATCATTCTGTATTTGGTTCTCTGCAATATATTTGTTGACTTCCTGAACAGCTTCCCACCAGTCACGTTTTTCTACTGTCAATACAGTTTCTCTTACCTCATTGAATGTCTTCCAAGACCAATATTCTTTGATAACCTCAATTTTAAATGTTGGCTCACATTCAGCACCCATAAAATAATGATACGGTTTTGTTTCTATTAAATATACCATAATTATATTAAATTTAAATTTGTTGCAAAATTACTAAAAATATATTTAATATAATAATAAAGTATAAGAATTTAGTATATATTAACAAAAAATGGCAACCTTTAATTTAGATTGCCATTTTATATTATGAATTTCCTGATGCAGGTTTGGAAGAAACTTCCATTGCATCTGTAGGTTTCTTTCCTACTATATCTTCTTTTGTTACACCAGTCTCTACCCAACTATGTGTATGATAGTCATATATACGGGAACATTGATAAGCCAATGAATCCAAATCAATCTGTGTAGACAATGGATCATAGTTTGTAGGCTTTTGGTGTTGTACCTGAGGTTGAGTCACTGGTGCTTTTCCTGTATCTACTACTGTAGATGTAACACCTTGTAACATATATCAATTCAAATTATTTTTATTATTTATATTAAGGTTGTGCTGGTTTTTTATCTCCAGCTTTTACTGCATTTGGTAATGTTGCATTATATGCATTAGCTTCTTCCTCTGTTAAAGTTGCTCCTTCTGCAGCAGTTCCAACTTTTGATTCATAATCTGCTGGTACATTACCACCTGCTGCTACTGCACCGTTTAATTGTGCATTAATTTCTGCTGCTTCTGCTGCTGTATATGTTGCAGGACTTGCTTGTTCTACATTATCTTCATCTAAATCCTGAATACGTGTAGAAATAGGATTATAATATGTAGGCTGCTTATGTTCAATTTTTACAGCTGCTGCGATTTTTCTACCAGCTGCTGGTTCAATATTTAC
>Ga0326511_10003697_pt1 | contig 12292 bp, 16 predicted proteins | sample 0_2496_0518_D_FD_203701 | JGI IMG/M metagenome (GOLD analysis project Ga0326511, IMG submission 203701) | Bovine rumen microbial communities from UC Davis, California, United States - 0_2496_0518 | ecosystem: Host-associated > Mammals > Digestive system > Stomach > Rumen | place: USA...
ACATCGGGAGTCGAACCCGATTTCGCCCTCAAGACCACATGGCAGCCCCTTCCGCTCATCCGAGCCGCGGAAGACGACGTGGCGATTTTAAAAACCGTCCTATTCTCACGAACCGCACGGCGAACTACCCAAATTTTAATGTATTTAAAAAGGATGTATTACTAAACTGTTTTTTAGGAATAGCCGCCACCGCAGGAGTTGAACCTGCCCTCAACGAATTCCCGGCCTTGTTGTTCCTCATATATCGGCTTTGGTGGCAATTTTTCCGCACGATCCTCACAGACGGTGCGGGTACAAATGAACTAAAAATTTTATCTAAAATAACAAAAGTGCATTCGAAAAATGCTAAAACATAATTTTATATGAAAACAATACAATAGGACCCGTGAGCTCCGCAAGGAACTTTACAGTCATTTGACCCACGGGTCGTTTATGACACGCTTGAAAATTGGTTTTCTGCGTCATTATGCGTCGGCGTGCCGTTCGAGGAAGCGTAACTCACCTCTAACTTCTTTGTTATCCCTTCACCGCTAATTGGGGCAGTACCTTCGTCCGCATTCACGGATACCGACGACTTTGTCCTCTGCCTTTTTACCTCTGCACGCAGTACCCTTGCAGGTCTTCCGAGAGCGTCCTTCGCGCTGCATTATATGGGGGTCGTTCCACAATATGTGGAGTTCTTGCTCGTCCCAAGACTCGGTCCTAAATCAATCTTCCCGACGTGCAGTGTGGGCAGTCACATATCAAAAATGTCAATGAACTTTCTCGTTCCAAACAAACGGCTCAGTAGACCCGGTAACGCTCGACCATACGGTCAATGTCGTCTTTCCTGATGAGAACCAGGCGCTCCATCTGGCAGTAGGGCAGTTTGCCCGATTCACGCAGACGTGAGACTGTCCTCACGGATACTCCAAGGTATCTCGCCGTGTCGCCCTGTGTGAACCACAGCTTGTCGACACTGGCATTCGCCTTGGCGACTGTGATGGTATGGTCAAACTTCGCCATAGTCTACTCAGCCTCCACCGGCACGGCGGTGATCATCAGGATGCCCTTCTCCCTGTCGTATGACGACCTGAATCCGGACACACCCTTGGGGAGAGAGCCGTAGCGCTTGCACCACGACAGCCTCGCCTGGATGCGCAGAGCCTCGGGCTGGTCCACCACGAAAGGAACCGTCTTGCCCGCCTTGATGCTCTGTATGTCCTGAAAACTTACCTGTGCCATTTCTTGTTTGTTTATCTACAACAGTAGAAATTTGTTTGTTTGAAAAATTTTTACTCCAAAGCTTGGAAATATGTAAGAAAGTTCATACATTTGTAGTCGCTAAACTTGTTGTGTGTCACTTTGATACGCATACCCTCGCTTTGCTCGTCACTCAACCACTTTGTTTGAATGACGATGCAAAGTTAAGGCACGATTCTTACATCTGCAAGAAAAATGTCAACTTTTTTGCGAAATATGTAAGAAAAATGTGTGATTTGGAATCGTTCCAAATAAGAGTGGCACCCAACTTTTTGTGAAACAACAATTTATGTTACTCTTATGACGGAAGGACAGAAAAAACTTGAAAAACTACTCAACTTTGTGGGGATGGGAATCCCTACTCTCTCTAATCGTATAGGCGTTAATAGACAGCGCTTTTACGATATCAAGAGTGGCAAAACGAGCGATTTCTCGTTCGATTTGGCCGAGAAAATTTGTGCCGCTTTCCCCAACATCAAAGTGAAATGGCTCATTGGAGACTCTGAAGAATTCTTGCAGAATTCTTACATGGAAGACACTAATCTTAAAGGAAACCCCTTCTTCACGAATTTCACGGCGCAGGGAGGATACGCTCACGGCAACGGGCAGGAAAGAGCACTCGTCCCCGACGGCTATATGTGTGTCCCCGGCATCAATCCCACGGCGGACATCCCTTTCATTATGGCGAGAGGCAAGTCTATGGTAAACAAGGAAGACCCCACTCACTCCATCACACCAGGCTCGTGGGTCGCCGTGAAGAAGGTGGTGGGCGGAGCCATACGCTGGGGAGAGGTCTACGCTATGGAGACCGTCGACGGCCCCATAATCAAGAAACTGCTGCCGTCCGAAAAGGAGGACTGCGTGAAATGCGTGAGCTTCAACGAGGATTTCCCGCCGTTCGACCTGCCCACCGCCGATATCGTGGGAGGTGCCCTATACCTCGTCAAGGGTGTCGTTAACGTCCAAATCTGGAACTGATGACGAAGAAGATCAAGAACGACGAGGCAAAACAGCGCATGAGGGCGTACCTGAAAGACAGGGGCATCTCGCTCTCCGACGCCGAGGCTATATGCTCCTACAAGAGAGGATACCTGTCGGCGGGCGGAGTGGTCGGGAGCGACAAACTCGCCGCATTCATCGAGGCGTACCCCGACTGCGACCTCTACTACATAGTGACCGGAAACCGCCACGGAGACCCGAGGATAGACCGGGCACACTCCCTTATAACAGAATGCTCCGCACTCGTGGACTCGGAGCAGAAGAAACTCAAGGCTTTAGAAAAACTGGTTACCAATATGGTTACCAAAATTTGACATATTAACTAACACGCTGATTCTCAAGCGACCACAAGACTATAACTACTCCTTCTAAGCTGTGGGTCCTGGGTTCGAATCCCAGCCGATTCACTAGAAGCAAAGAAGTGAAAATCAAGTAGTTATAAGGTCAAAACAGACTGAAAACTATTTGATTTTCGGCTTTAAAAAAGGTCTGAAATATGGCATAAAATGACTTAAAATGACACTTTTGGTTACCAATATGGTTACTGGAGAATCAGCCCTAAACAACTAATTATGAGCATATCAATATTCACACACGACTCAAAAAGGACAAGGAATGGTTACCTGAATGTCTATCTGCGCATCAACTTCAAGGGGAAAAGATTCCTCGTGAAGACGGGGCTGACGGCGTCCTCGCAACTCAACGGCACGATGTTCCCGAAGAACGAGAGAGGGGCGCAGGCGAAGAAGAAACGCCTCGACAACATCCTCTCCACCACGGAGGGCGTGATGGCCGCCAACACCGGACTCACCCCGAAACAGATGAAGGATCTCATAGTGGAAACGCTGAATCCCGGCAAGGCTGACCCGTCAAAGTCCCTTATATATAATATAAGGTGTTTCGCCGCCACAAAGAAAGGCAGGACTGTGGAACTCTACACACAAACGGCGAAAAGGGTGGAGGAATATGACAACAGCGTCTCTCTCGACGAGGTGGACGTGAAATGGCTACAGGGATTCGAGCGCAAATGCGCCGAGACGATGAAGGTCAACTCCGTCGGGATACACCTGCGCAACATCAGGGCGGTCTTCAACTGGGCTATAGGCGAGGAGAAGACTCAGAACTATCCGTTCTCACGTTTCAAGATAAAGCACGAGGAGACGCAAAAGAGAAGCCTTTCCGTGAAGGAACTGCGCCTGCTGCGTGACTACCCCTGCGCCGAATACCAGAAGCCCTACCGGGACATATTCATGTTGATGTTCTACCTTATCGGCATCAACGCCAAAGACTTGTTGCACCTCACGCAGAAGAACCTCGTGGGCGACAGGATAGAATATGTCCGTGCGAAGACGAAGAAACGCTACAGCGTGAAAGTCGAACCCGAGGCGATGGCGATAATAGAACGCTACAAGGGGAAGAAGCATCTCATAGACCCTCTCGACAGGTTCAAGTCGCACCTCGACTGGCTGCATCATTTCAACGACGCACTGAAAGCGATAGGGAAAGACTGCCGACCCGGCGTGAAGACGACAGGCAAGGCTCTCTTTCCGAATCTGAGCTCGTACTGGAGCCGCCATACCTGGGGAACGATAGCGGCAGAGCTGGATACGCCGATAGACGTGATAGCGCACGCCCTGGGGCACAATATCCCCGAACTGAAAGTGACGAGCATATACATACGCTTCAACGAGAAGAAGGTGGACGAGGCGAACCGCAAAGTCATAGATTTTGTCAACTCGAAATGATTCAGTACCTTTGTGGTATGACAGACAAGGAATATAGGCATTTCCAGCGTGAGTGCCAGATGGAGGGAATCGGTAAGCCGGTGTTCAGGTGGCTGAGAGAGGTCGGAAATCGTTTCAAGGACAGGGGGATTTTTCCTCCCTCTTTGTGCGACTACTACACGGCGAGAGAGGACAAGGAAACCGCCGCCGTGGTTGAGCTCTTGATCCCGAACACGCCGAAACGCATATCCTATATAATAGAACTGCACAAGATTCTCGGGAACTCGCCGTGGAAGATGGTAAGGGACAGGGGATTCATCCACCTCGGTCTGCCACAGAACGACAGGAGCATACTGAAGAATATGCATATGACGGCAAGCCTCATATTCAACGTCCTTGACTGGATATGGAAATGCGCCGTCGACCTGAATATCCCCCTTGAGCATATTATGAAAGGAGAGAAAGGCATAGTGCGACCCGCACACATGTATCCCCTTCGTGAAATCATAGACAACAGGGAGATGGACTACAGGATTGATATGCTTATGGCGAAGATGTGTATGCCCGACGGATATGGCGAGGGTCTGTGGAACATAAAAGAGGATTCTCTCTCCTATCCTTTCTCGAAAGAGACGAAGACGTTTCTCTCTGCCTTTTTCTCCATCAGGGGAGACAAGGAACAGGAGGCACTGAAAAGGGCGATTTGCCTGCTGGACGTGCCGGCCCTTGATATGCTCTATATAGAATGGGGATATATGCATCTGCGCAGAAAATACCCTGAAGATACGGAAAGACTGGAGCGACGGTACAGAGAGAAATTCGAGTACGCCACATCCTACCAGCAGAGCAGTGCCGTCTCAAGAATAATCCCCAAACTGGAGATATGAAAAAACCGCCCTGCTCATCACGAGTGGGGCGGCAAACCATTTTATTAACAAACCATATGAAAAAAGAAATTATTTACTCTTCTTTGCTATATCTTTACCTTTTTCTTCAGTTTCAGGACTCCCCAGACGCAGACGGCGAGGACTGCGATCCCTAAAAGGGTCAGCATCAGCCCGCCAGCGTCCATCTTGAACTGCTGCCACTTGTTGAGTTTCTTCTCGACCTCCACCTTCTGGGTCACGGTCTTGACCTTTTCCACAGTGTTGGTGACGGCCACAGGCTTCTCAACGTATTCCACCTTGACCAGTGTGTCGACCTTGTACTGCACGTTGTTGTTGGTGAGATAGTGCCATTTCTCAATCTTGACTGTGTCTCCCTTAATGTAGTAGGACACGCTGTCGTGGCGTATCAAGGTGTCACGCACATGGTCAACACGGACGTTCTCCGTGTGGTGCTCCTGTGTCACGGGGACGGGCACCTCAACCTTCTCTATCTGTGTCTCTGTCTGTATCTCTTTTGTCGGCCTGCACCCGCACAGCAGGAAGCAGAAAACCGCAGCCACAATAAAGCCTACGATAATCGGCGTGCAGCCCTCCACGAGGTCTTTCTTAAAATCGGATTCCATAGCTTAAAAAATAAGGGGTGGGCAGCCACGTTCCTCCAACCTCCTGGTCAAGTGCGGCCACCCATCCCGGTTAGTCTTCAAGTCTCTTTTTGAATTTCAGCCATTCTATGCTGTCGTTCTTGCCGGCCACCTTGTTTCCGTTGACGTCGTTCAAGCCGGCGTCATTCCAGTGCTTCAGCCCGGGGCACACCTTGCCCGAGATGTCGTAGTGTCTTACTACTCGCTCAATGGGAATGTTGTACTTCTTCATCAGAATCTTCGCCAACTTCACGGCGTTGTCGAGTGTCGCCTCGGTAAAGTACCAGCCTTCGTGGTTGGTCTTGCTTGAGCTTGTCCCTTTCTTGAGATTCGAGCAAATCTCAATCGAGATGGTGTTGGTGTTAGTGGCTATGCGGTAAAGGCTGCCGCCGCCCGAATAGGGATTCTTCTTGTCTCCAACCGACCAGCAACGATAGTTTCTGGGGTCAGGATTGAATTGAACCATTTGGGCATCGTCAACCCCAAAGTCCGCCGAAGCCCTCTTTCTCTTCTCCCAGCCTGATTTCATGGACTTGGCGCATCCGGGAGCGGACGATGCACCCGCCGTGTAGTGGATAGCCAAGTACTTGATTTTCCGGTTGGGGACTCTGGTGATGCACGACGTCAGCGGGGCGTAGACCACGCTAGGGTCGACACACTTCGAGTTTGTGGTCGTCTCAGTCTTCTGCTTCACTCCCAGCGCAGCCCATGTTTTGGGGCCACAGATGCCATCTTCTTCAAGGTGGCAGGCTTTCTGTAGCATCTTGACTGCGGTCTCCGTTTTTTGACCATAGTCACCGTCGATTTTAACTTTGTAGCCTTCTGTATTCAGCAGATGCTGCAAGGCCACAACATCGTCTCCTCTGTCTCCTCTCTTCAATGTTGTCATAATTAATCTCCTTTCTTTTCAGCCAAGTTCTTGATTGACTCGGCAAGTTCAATAATCTCGCTCTGGCGCAGTCCTTTTATTATCGCCAGGATTTTCTTCGCTGCGTGCCTGTCCTGCTTGTCCACAGCTTTTTCTCTTACGCTCACCAGTTCAACCACGCAGTTGAACGTTCCCATGAGGATGGCGAAGGCGGGGACACCTACCATCCACCCCCATCCGATAGCTACCCATAGCTTGCCGAGGTGGACAAGGACGTCCACGCCGTAACAGATGAGGACAGAGCCGAAATAGGCGATTGCTTTCATCGTTGTGCGCTGCAAGCCGTACGAGCTTTTGCGCTCTCCACGGAGACTCGCTTTATAGAGACCGCTAGCCAAGTCTATTGACATGGCTATCAGCACTATGAGTGCCACAACTGCCGTTATGAGGCTCAGACCACCTAGCCATTCCATAGTCTGCCTCCTTCCTTTCTTACTCTTACCTCGTTACTGTTTATACAAGCAAAGGTATCTTTTTCTTTCTGTTTCATTCCTTTATAGTGTTTACGCCAGTCGACGGACTACCCGTCGTCTTTCAGCGCTTGTATTATCCTCCGCATTATGTAGCCCTGCAACCAAGCCGCATCCTCCGACCCTTGCCCCACAATAGTGAATTATGGTAATCTTTGTTTTATTTTGTTGACATTTGGGCATAGCGGAATTTATAGTTTTTACTACCGTTTGGGTAAATATTTCTACTTACCGTTGTTTTATCAATTTTCAAATCACGAGCTGCGCTTGCCAAAGAACTCCATCGCCCAATCACGTTTCCGCTTTCGTCAACACGCTCAACGATTCTCGTTCTATATCTTTTTTCAAAAGGGTTGATTCTGTCGCTAAACGTTGACCTCCATTGAAATCCACCACAGTTGTAATTTTCTCCTTTTATGGCAGCACTTATTGCTCCTTTAGTTACGTTGTGCGCCTTTGCGGCATCAGGGATAGAGAAATAAGAACAGACATAATCCCCACTTAAAGTGTATTTATATACTGTCTTTGGCGCAGTTTTCCCCCTTTTTTGTTTCGCTGTCATAAGACGTTTCTTTATGACATGTGGCAAATTACAAAGTTCCTTGTTCTTCTTTTTTGAGATTTCATTGTTCATATTTTGTCTGTGCGAGACCCAGCGTAAGTTCTCAATACGATAATCTTTCTTGTCAGTATTGATGTGGTCTACTTCTGGCAAATTATCAGGATTGGGGATAAACGCCTTTGCAACAAGTCTATGCACCCGAGTCCACTTAGACTTGCCCTTTTTTGTGAGAATTACGATAGGGTATCCTTGGTCGTTTATGTGTTGTTTCAAAATTTTCCCTTTTACATGAAATGGGTGGTCTCCTTGCATTACATATCTGTCCACGGATTTTACCCTCCCCAAGTTAGACACTTCGTAATACCCTTCGTATTCTTCGATCTCTTTCCAAATTTCATTTTCCATCGTGTCGGAATTTTAAGTTATTAAGTTAATGCCGGAAATTTTAAAAAGAGGAAAGGCTTCCGACTTACCCTTTCAACGGGTCAATTACTCCCATCTATCCTCTTTGATTTTTAAAATTTTTTGCGTTTGAAAATCGTATTAATTCATCCCTTTTTGCGCAATTTTAGGATGTACAAATTTACCTATTCTGGAAGCGCCCTCCAAGGAATTCCGGTCTTTTGCCGCATCACGATTTTACCAACTTATCGAAGCGTCTAATAACCCGAGTAACAGAGCTTTCGCTCATATGGTACTTTTCGGCGAGAGAAGTCTTTATGTACTCTTTCTTCTCGTTTTTTGCGAGCATTTCCTTGAATTCCAAGTACATATCTATGTGTCTGTAGTCGTCCATTTTAATGTCACATTCTGACAGACTTTTCATCGCTTTTTCCAAAAAAAACATCAGTTCAAACGCAGTCATAGTCAATTTTCCTCCCCGTTATCTTGTTCAGCAACATCAATGTCGTAAGGCTCGTCGCCCGGTTCAATGCCCTCGTTTAGAGCATCTTCTTCTCTCTCATCGGGATAAGCCTCGTAGAACTCTTCTTCCGTCATAGCCTCCAGCTCGTTTATCTCCGCCCTCATCGCGTTGCGCTCGGCAACAAGAGTGGTGATGTCATAGGGCATCGGCTCGCCAGTGAGCTGCGCCTCGGCACACTTGATGATTTTGTAATCGCCTTGTGCCAGTTGGTCTTTTAATGCCCATATACGTTGCTCACGTTGTTGCCGTGCGATTTTTTCCTCGGTGGGTGTTGGTGGTACTACCTCTAGCCATCCGTTGTCGGCAAGCATCTGTGGTGTGGGGTTGAGGATTGTGCATCCGTCAACTACTATCCTCTTGCCGCTGATTGTCTGTCCGTTCTTTGTGTACATATCTTATATTTTTTAAATATCGTTGCCTAAAATAAAGTCTCCAGTGCCATCATTACCAAATAGCTGACTACTAACTTTGTCGTACATATATCCAGTAGTGCCTACTCGCACTGGAATCAAGTCCATGATAACATCCGCTCCTTGACTTATCTTTACTCCATATATGACTATTGTTGCCTTTGAATATGACGCTACTACCCCCGCCGAACCAAAAAGACGAATATTATATAAAGGTGTAAAGTTGAGTGATGGTAGATTAGCTTTTACTACACCGTTAACTGTCCATTTTTTATCGTTAAGGAAATTAAGTTGTGCTGTGAATATAGTATTAACATTAAAATATTGAGAGCCACCATATCCACCATATCCATAGTACGGACTATTTCCTATACACCATCTTGTGCTGCTACTATTATTTCTAAGACCTACGATATAAGTGTCATTCGATGCAATTCTTTTAGCATTTACATATATGCCTGTGTCGGCATCAGGTATAATCCCTGTTTCTATAAACTGAGTGCCGTTACTTTCTAAAAGCTCAATCTTAGCATCATATGGTTTTTCTTCTATCAATGTTCTTCTCCTTAGTAATTCCTCTATCATAATCAGTTCCTCCATACTTTAGCGACAGCCTTTCCATCCATAATACTAAACTCTACATAATCTCCGCTTTTTATGTCGGGGGTGTCGGCACACTCCACACCACTTGGGAGGATAATGGTAGGGTTGTCTTGCCCAGCTGAAAAGCTGAAAGCATATATATTTACAATAGTTGCTATTTCCGACCCTAATGTAACTGTTAAGGACGTTATTGAACCTGTAAACTTGTAGAATGTATTGGATGTAAGTTGTTGAGTCGGTGTATTTCCAGTGACTGCAACGACAGGAATATTAGAATTTCCTCCACTTATCGTAATGTTACCTGAGCCCAACAATGACTGGTTATTGATTGTCTTGATGTTCGTACCACTTACCAATGTGGGTTGAAGCGTTAGATTGCCTCCTTCCAACAAAGTCTGATTGTTGATTGTCTTGATGGTAGTACCGCTAATAAGCCTTATCTGATACAAGGTTTCATCGGTATTCCAATTATCTTCAGAGTCAACCGTCCACCAATAGCGGTCAAGGACTTCTGTATAGGAGTCTGACACAAAAGCAAAGATGCCACTATCTTCATCATAATTTGTAAGTTTATAGACGTAATACGACCAACCCTCGTGTACCTCAATATCTGCACCACTTTCGTAAGCTTCCATTATTTCGGCGTAAGTCTTGCCATAGGTGTAATGTGAGCCTTTTCTTGTGATGTTAATCACAAACTTCTTATCCTGCTTTCCGCTCAATGCCTGCTTGATGAGCGCAACCAATCGCTCTAATCCCGAACCATTTAAGAATTTAGCCATAATCTTTTAAGAAAATGGGGGAGGGTTACTCCCCCGTAAGAAACGTTTCAAAAAAAAATATTAAAAGAATATTAACTTGCAGCGGCAGTGGTCGCCCAAATCGTGTTAATCTCGGCGGTTGTCAGTGATACTACATCTACGCCAGCGTCGGTAGTTCCTATCTTCTCCACCGAATATGTCTCAGGGCTTGTGCCTAACGCCACCTTAATGTATTCATCGTAGACGTTAGGGCTGCTTGCGGTTGAATCCAAGACCAAATAGATGTAACCTAACTGCAATGACGATGCGTTACCTTGTGCGATTGCCGTAGCCTCCGCCGATGTAGCAATCTTGAATTGGCCCGTCCATTTGTTAGTCAATTCGTCAAGGGCGGCTTTGGTGGCATAGTACGTGGTGATTGTGTTGCCGCTTCCGTCTTGTGTGGCTTTGGTGGCGGTGGCGGCGTTACCGCTGTATTGTGTCGCAGTCAAAGTGCCTGTACCTACTTTCAAGGTGTTGGAACTTGGGTTGAACTTGAAATCTGCATCGTAGTTAGCACCCCCTGTTGATGGTGTAGCATCACTTGCAAGAAGCAAAGGAATATCCGAGTTTGCGCTAGAGCTTGTCTGCGCCACTTTATTGTTGTTATAAGTGAATGTTTTTGCTGTGCCACTAATTGTTGAGTAGCTGCCAGTCTCGTTTCCTCCACTTGTGCCTGTGATAGTCCCTACCGCAGCGGTCTTGTCGGCTTTATTCGTCTCAAGAGCGACAACACGGGAGAACAGAGATTCATCTCCACTGCCACCCCCTATCACTTGATTGATGTTATTGATGGCAGCCGCAACAGTTGTGCTTTCGTCGTTTACTTCATCGTAAAAACCAATCATTGAAGCACCATCAGTAGATTGTGTCTGTGACTCTAACGCACTTTCAGTGCCAAGTGCGTTGCCAGTGTACTCGTCACTGTCAATATAACTACTCGCACCGCCTAATGTGAGTTTTGCGTCGGCAAAAGTGAAATTAAAGGACTTATCCCCATTATTTGTAGAGATTACCGTGGTACGTGTAGAGGGAGTGTATCTTAGGTCGGCAGTATAGTATGCTTCTCCTATTTGGTCGCTGTTGGTTGTGCCCTCCAACAATAATGAAAGAGTGTCGCTTCCACTTGCTGCGGTCTGTTTTACGGTCTTTGAGGCATCGTCAACAGCAGTCTTCACGCCACCCGACTTAACGGGGTTGTTTGAATTTGCAGTTGGAGCATCATCAAATGTCAACGGAGTTTGCACAGCAATGTTGCCACTGCCCGTGATGGCGACGTTGTTGATAGTCTTGAACGTCGGTTTGTTCTTGATGTAGTCGTCTGCCGTGGTGGTAGTCTGATTCCAATCCGACTGCACGTTTACTTCCGCACCGCTTGCAATGCCGTTTAGTTTAGTCTTGTCAGAAGAAGACATAAGACCGTCTTTCGTAGTAGAAGCATTACCGTAAGTCGTGTCATAATACGCAAAGGTATCGGGGCTTCCGTCTACTGTAAAATTACCGCTTCTTGCGTTGTTTGTCGCATTTACAGTGTTTGCGATAGTTGGCGCACTTGCCGATGGCGTTCCTTCTATGTCAGTGACACCATGCGAATAAGCAGCATCGTTTATCGCCTTCTTGACCTTTCCAGTGTACTGTACTAAGCCGTCGTAATCTAAGTATTTCTTCGTTGTTGCCATCTTGAATGTGTTTTAAACGTTAATTGTTGAGTTCCATATATTGTCTATTTCGTAATCATATAATGCTCTTTCGGGCATATCATCAACTTTCTTTTTGTCCTCTTTCGAGAGGTAACCGTTTTTAGATTGCGTGGCGACCTCAGTCTTGAACTCTACATCGTCAAGCTCGCCTTGCACTTGGTCGCCCGTTTGCCATACCTTATAAGCCATAGTCTATCTTTTTCTTACCAAGATGTAGCCTTTGTCGTAAGTCCTCAAGAAACCCCTGTCGGAGCACATGAGATACTCCCATGCACCTTGCCCTACTGAGCACACAAGCCCGAAATTCGCCGAGAAGGGTTTTCGCATGCGTGAGAAATCCACGTCACATAGGTCTTGTGGCTGTGCTTCAACGCAAAGACCGCCGCCGTCAGCACTCCACC
>Ga0326511_10003698_pt1 | contig 12290 bp, 10 predicted proteins | sample 0_2496_0518_D_FD_203701 | JGI IMG/M metagenome (GOLD analysis project Ga0326511, IMG submission 203701) | Bovine rumen microbial communities from UC Davis, California, United States - 0_2496_0518 | ecosystem: Host-associated > Mammals > Digestive system > Stomach > Rumen | place: USA...
ATATCGGTCACGCCGTCCTGGGAAGTCTCATCTGTTTGTTGTAGTATTTATAGAGATTGTGGCCTATAGAAACAAGAGTTAATTCGAGCTTCACGTTATCCAGACCTCTTCTTACCGTACGCTTGTACCATCGATCGTATTTCATTACGCCAAAGGTACCTTCCGCCTGGATTGAACGGTTCATCCTCAGCAGCGCTCCATGAATGCTTTCCAGGTTATCAATCACCTCTTTATGCATGGCGCTCAGCTCTTCGTTGATCCGGACAGTCCTGTTCTTTTCTGTCTTCTTGCATTTCTCCGCATACGGGCATCCGCTGCAGTCTTCACAGGTATAGTATTCTTCCTGCCGCCCATACTGATTGCCTCGTACTGGTTTCCTATAGGCAAAATGAAACGCTTTCCCATTCGGACAGATCATTTCTCCAAACTCGTTCGTCTTGAAGTTTACTGCCCGGAAGGGGTCGTCATGATAGTCTTTGTCTGTTGTTTCTTTCTTATACATCGGGAACTTCATGAATTTCTCCATCCCGTGTTCCTGACAGAACAGATAGTTGTTGAATGAACCATACCCTGCATCTGTTATCGGATATTTGGGATAGAATCCATAAAGCTCATGAAATTTTTCCATTAACGGCACAAAGCAATCCATATCTGAACGATGCTGCAACACATCTGCTACAGCTATGTATTCATCTGCTACACCGATCTGGATGTTATATGCAGGCAGGAGCTGGTCATTTCCCATGTAGTCCTTCTTCATCCGCATAAACGTTGCATCATGATCTGTCTTGGAATAGCTGTTCCTGTCCGGGCCACAGATCCGGATTTTTACAACATATTCCCTGAGCTTCGCCAGATAAGTCTTCAGTTTCTCATAATACCGTTGTTCCTGGCTTTTCCTGTGTCCACGTCCGGAGACAAAGTCCTTTTCATCAATATGGCAGACGGAAGCATATCTGTTCAGGACCGTTTCCAATTCATCCGGTGTATACTCTGTTTTCGTCTCAATCTTCAACCCGGTGTACGCCAGCGTATCATTCATTTCCGTGAACAGCACTGTGATCTTCGAAAACAGACGGTACCTGGATTTTTCTGTTGCCTTCTTCCAGACCCATGTGTACTTGTTTGCATTTGCTTCAAACTTGGAGCCATCTATATACAGATGCTGTAGATCCACGCCTTCCTGATCCACTATGTAGTCCACGATGGCCTTAAAGATATCCTCTGCCGGCTCTTTCAGTTCCTCATTGATAAAGTAGCTGAAGGAACGGTAGGTAGGAGTCTCATAATCCATCAAGTACATATACCGTATGTTTGTTTTGCAACGGTCTTCCAGTTCTCTCAGGGATGCATATCCCGTGTCCATAAAGCCGAATAAGACTGTCTTAAGCATGTTGACCCGATTATATCCTGGCCGGCCAATCTTATGTGATGGCTCAGGCTTCAGATACTTTGCGATTTCAATCTCCTCCATGATTCTGTCAAATGCCAGTACCGGATCACAAATGTCGAGGACATCTGTAATAAACAGTGGCAATCTTCCCTGCTTTGGGTTATAGTAAGTATTGGTATTATTCATCGCAAAATAATTATACCAAATGAAAAAGGACGCCTCTAGGTTTTCACCTAAAGGCGTTCTTTTTTATAGGACTTTTTTCACAGCCCCATATATAATGGTGACACCGTCTAGCGGCAGCCCCTTATCTGACGTTATTTTTTGGACTTTCCCCAGCTCCGAAAATGGAATGAAGATGTCACGAGAGTTCTGCGTCAGAGATTATAACCTCTATTCCCAGCTGATAAAGCCCTTGTCTGATTTCTTCCCCTATGCTCTGATCAGTGATCACCGTGCTGACCCTGTCCTTCAGATTGAGCGGTACAGTGCCGTGTCTCGTGAACTTGTCAGATTCCGTCAGGACGATGACCTGATCCGCCTGCCGGGCCATATCCCGGACAGCCTGCGCCCGCATCTGATCCTGATTGGTAAACCCTGTCCTCGCGGACCAGCCATCAACACCGATGAAGAATCTGTCGACCCAAAAGTTCTCTGCGCACTGGCGCACCATCGGCCCCACCATGACCTGGGCATCCTGCTGGTAGATGCCGCCAAGGAGCACAATCTGGAAATCGGATTCCCGCCTTATATAGTCGGCGATAAAGGCGCTGTTGGTAATGATTGTCACCCCCTTGCGGATCTCGGTCAGAGCTTTCGCAAGCAGTGCACAGCAGCTACCGCTCTCGATCATGATAGTATCCCCGTCCTTTACAAGGTCTGCCGCCAGACAGGCGATTTTCCGTTTTTCCTCATAGTGCCACGCGAGGCGTCCCTTGATGTCATCAGTACTGGAGAGCACCGCGAATCCGTGTTCCCGCGTAATCAGGCCCTGCGCCTCCATGGCGTCCAAATCCTTCCGGACCGTTACCTGTGACACGCCCAGATGCCCCGATATTTCAGCGACTTCCAGCTTCTTCTCTTTTACTAATAATTCCAGGATCCGGTTGGTGCGGTCTTCCTTTCTTCTCATAATACATTTCTCCTGTTTCAGTTCATTGGCATAAAAAGTATATCACAAAGCTTTCATTTTGGCGATTAATGCTTTCAAACATAAGGAAATCATATCTCAGTATTTCTTCCCCCAGCAGTTCCGAAAAGCTCTTTTTATGATTATCCATTGACAAAACGAATTTCAATCTATATCTTCCATGTTATGAACTTGTTATGAAATTATATTGAAATATATATGAAATTTTATCGCAACCCTCAAAAAACAGAGTGTCAAATTGTGCACTTTTTATCTATATTCATTTTTTTAATTTACTTATAATTCGTTTATCAGTAAAAAATCTTTAAGGAGGAAAAAGATGAAGATCGGATTTATAGGACTTGGCATAATGGGAAAGCCGATGGCAAAGAATCTGCTCAAGGCAGGTTTCGAAGTGGTGGCATACACGCACAAGCAGGCAACAATTGACGAACTGGTCTCATGCGGTGCAGAGGCCGGCACAAGCGGAGCAGATCTGGCAGGAAGATGCGACGCAATTGTCACGATGCTTCCGAACTCCCCGAACGTCCGCGACGCAGTTTTCGGAAAGAACGGCATCGTAGAAGGCGCTCATGAAGGTCTTGTACTTATTGACATGAGTTCTATCGATCCGACCGAGAGCAAAAAGATCGCAGCCGAGCTTGAAAAGAAGGGCATCGATATGATCGACGCTCCTGTATCCGGCGGCGAACCCATGGCAGTTGCAGGCACACTTTCCGTCATGGTAGGCGGAAAGGAAGAGACTGTAGAAGCTATGAGACCTGTGCTCTCCGCAATGGCTTCCTCTGTTGTATATGTAGGTCCCATCGGCTCAGGCAACGTCGCAAAGCTGGCTAACCAGATGATCGTAGGCATCAATATAGCCGCATGCTCCGAAGCATTTACATTTGCCAAAAAAATGGGAACCGATCCGGAGCTTGTCTATCAGGCTATCCGCGGCGGCCTTGCCGGCTCAAATGTTATGAATGCAAAAGTCCCCATGATGATCGACGGCAATTACACCCCGGGCTTCCGCATCAACCTTCACACAAAGGATCTCACGAACGCCCTGAACGCCGCTCACGCGATCAACTCTCCCGCTCCGTTCACAGCTTCAGTCATGGAAATCTTCCAGTATCTGAACGCTATGGGATGCGGCGCGGATGATCACGACGCGATCGTCAAGTATTATGAAGCTATCTCCGGCACATCTGTTGTCGCAGATAAATAAATGTTACCCGAACAATACTGATAATTGCGGCCGCTGTACACAAGACCAAAGCGGTTCGCCGGAACTTTACTGAACAGAAAACGGCCGCCAGCCTCTGCAAAAAGGATGGCGACCGCTTTGTCAGTGGAAAGGACAAACTATGGGAAGAATCTGTATTCAGATAACTGAAAAGGACAATGTAGCCATCGCGATCCGCGATATAGCTAAAGGAACAGAAATCATGCCCGGCGTTGTGACCGTGGAGGACATTCCCCAGGCCCACAAGATTGCCCTCACAGACTGCCCGAAAGGCACGGAAATCTATCGGTACGGAGTATGTCTCGGAACGACCGGATGCGATGTTCCGAAAGGCGGCTGGATCAATGAGAAGAACCTGATCATGGCCCCTGCCCCGGACCTCGATAAAATGGAGTTCGGGACCAACATCGTTACCAAACTGCCCGAACCGCCGGTAAAGACCTGGGAAGGCTACAGAAATCCGAACGGCGGTCCTGCAGGCACAAGAAACATTCTGGCTATCAACACGACAGTCCAGTGCGTCGCAGGCGTCCTCAATGTAGCTCTAAGGCGCATTAAAAGCGAACTTCTCCCCAAGTACCCGAACGTCGACGACGTCATCGCCATCAACCACCAGTACGGCTGCGGCGTCGCGATCGACGCTCCGGAGGCCAAGGTTCCGCAGCGCATCATCCGCAACATTGCCATGCATCCGAATTTCGGCGGCGTCTTCATGCTGGTATCTCTCGGCTGCGAGAAATTCACACCGGACCGCTTCTGCGAGTGGTGGCCTGAGAAAAATAATCCGGAGAATGTTATCGTCCTCCAGGACTATAAGGGATTTGCAAATGTCATGAATGCCATCATCGAGATGGCCGACAAAAAGCTGCAGATTCTCAACGAGAGAAAGCGCGAGACCCTGCCGCTCAGTGATCTTCTTGTCGGCATGCAGTGCGGCGGCTCCGACGCGTTCTCCGGCATTACAGCCAATCCGACAGCCGGCTACGCTGCAGACCTCATCGTGAGCGGCGGCGGCACTGTCATGTTCTCCGAGGTCACTGAAGTCCGCGACGGTGTTCAGTTCATCGCTCACCGCTGTGTGGATGAGAAAGTCGGAGCCCGCCTTGTCGAGGAGATGAAGTGGTACGACAACTATCTCTGCATGGGCGGCGTTGACCGCGGCGCAAACACAACACCGGGCAACAAGAAGGGCGGTCTGTCCAATATCATTGAAAAATCCATGGGCTCCATAGCCAAGTCCGGCTCATCCCCGATTGTCGAAGTCCTGTCTCCGGGCGAGAGGCCGACAAAGCACGGAGAGATATTTGCAGCTACACCTGCGTCTGACCTCTTCTGCGGACCGAGCCAGCTGGCATCCGGCATGGGACTTGAAGTATTCATGACCGGGCGCGGAACTCCTTACGGACTCGCCGCTGCCCCTGTCATCAAGCTGTGCTCCAGGAACGAGATGAAGGACCAGTGGTACGACATCATCGATTTCAATGCGGGGCCCGCAGCGACCGGCGAGAGAACGATCGCCGAGCAGGGCACAGAACTCTTTGAATACATCCTCGATGTAGCAAGCGGAAGGAAGAAGCCATACACAGAACAGTACGGTCTCTACAATGACCTGTGCATCTTCAACCCGGCACCAATCACCTGACATTGCCGGATCCCGCCTGAGTAACTTTAATTATACGTAAATCGCGATCTCTGATCGCGCGCGAGCTGCGCGACGCACTCTGTGCGTCTCCCTTTGCGCAGCTCTGCGATCCGCCGGAGGCTCAATCTTCAACACAGGCTTTAAACCCATGTTGACGACAAGTTTGTTTTGCACATTCCTCTCACGACTGAAGTCACGAGAATCCTGTGTTGAAGATTGAAACATTCAACATATCTAAGGAATTGTAATTTATGGGAAAGATCGCTTTATTTGTACCGCGAACCGAAATGGCTGCGATTGCCCGAAATCTTCTAGCTGAAAAACCTTATGGAATATCGGACGTAAAAACGATCCGGACAGATCTCGCCGTCGGCGAGGCAAGCCTGGCCGCCGCGAACGGAGCGACAATTATTATCGCCCGCGGTCTTCAAGCCTCTCTGATACGCGAGAACATAAATGTACAAGTCGTTGAAATCGTTATGACTGCCCAGGAGATGGCTTTGCTCATCAAGGAGGCCAAGCGCCTCGTGAAGAAAGATCGGCCGGTCATCTCCGTCATCGGATTCGAGAATATGTTCAGCGACATGTCATATTTCAACGAGATCTACGACATAGAGCTGAGACGATACCTTGTCCCGATGGGTGAACGAATCGAAGATGCAGCCCGCATGGCGCTGGATGAAAGACCAGATGTCGTGATAGGCGGAGAACTGGTCGTAGAAATGGCTAAAAAAGACGGAGTTCCGGCGGTATTTTTCACTGCGACCGAAGATTCCCTGCGCAATGCCATGGAAAACGCGGTCATTCTTGACCGGGCGATGGAATCTGAGAAGAACCATGCCGCGCAGATCGATACTCTGCTTGACTACTCTTTTAACGCTATCGTTCGTATTGCCCCGAACAGGAAGATTCTCTCCGTCAACTCCAGAATGTGCGATATTCTGGAAGCCCGCGAGGAAGACCTGACCGACAGAAATGTTCAGGCTGTCTTTCCCGAACTGTCGGATGAGAGCCTTCGCCGCGTATTTGACAGAGGTGAGGAGTATGTACTTCTCATGCAGATCAATAAAGTCAGGATGATCACCGAGCTCGTGCCCGTCTGGTCCTCCGGTCACGTGGAAAGCGCTGTTATGACAAGCCACCGCGTGCGCGAAGAGGGCGTAACGCGAAGCCCGATCGACCGGCACAACACCAACCTGCTTATGCCGGCGGCATCCTCACATTTTAACAACATCGTTCAGGAATCACCCTCGATGAAGCGGACCATAGAACTCGGGAAACTCTTCGCGACATCCCCGTTCCCGGTACTTCTCGAAGCCGAAGCCGGCCTGCATGTCCGGAATTTCGCTCAGAGCATGCACAACATCGGCCCGAGACGCGGAAGACCGTACATCGAGGGCGACTGCAGGACAATGACAAAAGACGCGCAGATGGACCGCTTCTTCAGAGACGGCGGTCTTCTGGACACTGCAGGCGACGGCACACTGGCCATCCTCAATATCGATTCGGCGGACGAGCGTTTCTTCGCAAGACTTCTGCCGGTCTTTTCAAGGAGAAGGGTCAAGGTCATCTGCACTTCCAGAGTACCTGTCGAAGAACTTTTCCGGAAAGGACTGATCGGAGAGGAGTCATACTCTTATCTGGCAGCCCTCCGCATACGTATCCCTCCGCTCCGCGAGCGTCCGGAAGATCTAGAGCATTTCATCACGCTCTATTTCCGACGGGCTTACGAGCGTCAGGGCCGCTTCCATGTCATGACCAAGAGCGCAAAAGAGTATCTCATGAGCTGCCTCTGGCCGGGAAACGAAGTTCAGGTCCATGTGTTCGCGGAACGTCTTGTGCTGACAAGCGCCAAGAGGTCGATCGACGAGATCTCTGTGCGTCAGGCAATGGATCAGTTCAACCACAACAAAGCGAATGACAGAGACATTCTCCTGCAGAATGCGGGGAGCTCTTTAGGGGATCACTCCGAGGAAAGCGGAGGCAGTCCCGCGCGATATCTCACATACGCAGACCGCGAGCGCCGAAAAATCCGCGAAGCCCTGCAGGACAACGGAGGCAACCGCCAGCTGACAGCCAAAGCACTCGGCATAAGCACGACGACTCTCTGGAGACGAATGCAGAAATACGGAATACGCTCGGATGAGCAGTAAATCACGCATCCACACGAGCCTAAGACACACTGCAATGAACTCCCCCACCTCAGCGGTGGGGGCTCCCACTATAATATCAGATAATACACCATGGCATCATTCACTGAACTGTTGAATCTTGAAGGTCTCATGTTCCTGTGTGCGGTCTGCGGCATAGTCATGAAGCGCAGAAAAATCCTTCCTGACAATGCCCGGGAAGTCCTCACGGATCTGGTCATGAACCTGATTCTCCCCGCCAGCATCATCCATTCTTTTGAAATGGAGTTCAATATGACCGTTCTCAAAAAGTTCGCGGTCATACTCATCATCGCTGCCGCCGCGCAGGTCATCAGCATGATCTGCGCGAACCTTTTCTGGAACAGGCAGCCTAAAAATCTCAAGGCTGTCTTTCAATACGGAACACAGGTCTCGAACGCCGGTTTTCTGGGGCTCCCGGTCACTGAGGGGGTCCTCGGGGCGGAGGGACTTATGTACGCCAGCGTCTTCCTGATTCCCCAGCGAATTGTCATGTGGACCGCGGGCATCGCGTATTTCACGAGTTCGGCAGACTGGAAGGGTACTTTTAAAAAGCTGGCCAAAAATCCCTGCATTATCGCTGTCTACATAGGATTCTTCCTCATGCTTACACAGTTTCAGCTGCCGGTCATGATCGAGAACACACTGGTCAAGCTCGCAGCCTGCACGACGCCGCTCACAAGTATACTGATCGGAATCATGGTCGCGGACGTTGACTACCGGAGTCTGATCAGCCCGATGATGTTCGTTCTCGTATTCGTCCGTCAGCTGCTGCTTCCCGGCCTGGTCTTTCTGGGCTGTGCGCTGCTTCACATCGACCCGCTCCTCACAGGAGTGTCCGTCCTTCTCGTGGGTATGCCGGTCGGCAGCACCGCACCGATCCTTGCGGCTAAATATGGGGGCGATTATATATTTGCAGGCAAATGTGTGATTCTGTCCACAGTGCTCTCGCTTTTCACGATACCGCTGTGGTGCCTGATAATGAGCATATAAAAGGAGCTGCCCAAGGGCGGCTCCTGAATTTATGAAGACTTCCCGTTCGCTGTCACGGAACAGTCTCATCGTAAAATATACTTTCGATCTCGACTGAGCGTAGAACAATGAGCGGGAAGTCTTCATATTTACCAGTCGGCGAGGACCCTCTCGAGCTCCTCGTAGGTGGTCACCTGATTGATCCTGTTGCGCAGAGCGGCGGAATCCCGATAGCCCGCCGTGTACCAGGCGACATGTTTTCGCATCTGGAGAATCCCCAGATGCGCGCCCTTCTCCTCCAACTGCATCTTCGCGTGCCGAAGCATCATGGCCTTGCACTCATCAATAGAAGGCTTCGGCAGATGCTCTCCCGTCTCAAAGAAATGCAGACAATCCGCAAATATCCACGGGTTTCCCTGCGCTCCGCGGGCGATCATCACCGCGTCGCAGCCGGTCTCCCGCATCATCCTGACTGCATCCTCAGCCGAATTCACATCCCCGTTTCCAATGACAGGTACACTGACCGCCTCTTTGACTCTGCGGATAATATCCCAATCCGCACTTCCCGTATAATACTGCTCGCGGGTCCTTCCGTGGACCGCGATTGCGGACGCCCCGGCATCCTCAAGCACCTTGGCGGCTTCCACGGCGTTGATCTCATTCTCATTAAAACCGGCTCTGATCTTGACAGTGACCGGTCTCGTCGAGACCGCACAGACAGCCCGGACAATTGCTCCTGCCCTTTTAAGATCGCGCATGAGGGCGGATCCTTCATTGTTGTTCACGATTTTCGGCATCGGACACCCCATGTTGATGTCCAGAATGTCAAAGGGTTCTTCCGCCAGCTGTGTGGCAGCTATTGCCATGGTCTCGGGGTCGGGTCCGAACAGCTGCATTGAGACCGGATGCTCATTCTCCGAGATATTGATAAATTCCAGGGTCTTTTTGTTTCCGTATTTTACGGCGTTGGCGCTGACCATCTCCATACAGACGAGGGCTGCCCCCATCTCATGGCAGAGAATCCTGAAGGGCTGATCTGTGACTCCCGCCATCGGACCCAGAATGAACGGATTATCCAGAGTTACATTTCCGATCTTCACTTTTTTAATACTCATTTAGCCTCCTCACTGCCGTCTTCTTCTCATATTCTCAGGGCTTCTCGCCCAGCACAATAAGACGGTAGAACAGGGACAGCTGTTCCATGAGCTCCCCTTTGTTCCGCTGAAGCTCTTTGATCTTAAGTTCTGCTCCGATCTCATCAAAGCGCGGGTCCGTCTCCATGTGACGCACCGTAAAGTGCGGCATCTTGTCCTCCTCAAATTCAAGTGTCAGCACCCCGCCGACATCTTCCGTGAATTCAACGCACATGATCTGAAGCTCGTCCTTGACAGACTTTGGCAGCTTGTCAAAGGCAGGGTTAAAGTAATATTTCTGTTCGTACCAGCTGGCACCGCAAAGTGTGATATTCTCCATGTTGTCCTCTCATCTATCGAAAAACCGGTCATTTCATGTGACAGTTCAGGCATGCTGTAACGAAAGTATTTAGCCTGGCGCAAGCATCATCTTCATCGAAAAACGCAGGTATTATCAAAGCATAGTCACCGAGACCACCGTCATGATCGCGCAGACGGCCGCTACGACGAAACAGATATAGCCCCGCTTCCTTCCCCGCGTCAGGTTATTTACGGCCAGGAGTATATTGAAAAGGATACCGAATCCGAAAAATGTGATCCGGGGAATACCTTTTTCATCTGTAAGAAGCATCATCATGAACGATCCCAGTATAAGGATTGTCAGAACGACCGTGACAACAACATATAAAATATCTTCTGCCGAACTCTTGTCTCTCATTCATTGTCCTCCGGTGATTCTCTGTTGCGCCCTGTTTCTCTTCCGTTCACCCCAAAAGCTCATATCCCGCCGCTATTCTCTGGCGCTTTGCCTCATACATCAATATGCCTGCTGCCATAGCTGCATTGAGCGACTCGACCTTGCCGGACATCGGAATCTTCATGAGCACATCGAGCTTTCCCGACAGTTCGTCCGAAAGCCCCCTGCTCTCATTTCCTATAAAGAATGCAGTGCCGCCGGTGTAATCCCCCTCAAAGTGTGAGATACTGCCTCTAAGATGCGCGGCGTAGGTCGTAATACCCGCTGCCCGAAGTTCCGGGAGCAGTTCATTCGCAGATTTCACGACCAGATGCGGCATGCGGAAAATGCATCCCATCGTAGAACGGATGACCTTAGGATTATAGAGGTCGACCGACCCTTCTGTCAAGATGACACCCGACACCCCCGCTGCCTCGGCAGTCCTGAGGATCGTTCCGGCGTTTCCGGGATCCTGCAGGTTCTCAAGAACAATGACAAGCGGGGCAGCTCTGCACCCTGCGACTCTGCCGATCTCGCATTCTTCGCGATTCGAACCACCGGGCACTTCACTCTGCTGACCAGGCAGCCCCAGAATATCCGAGAGTGTATACTTCTTTTTTCTGACGACCGCGATGATCCCCTGCGGGCTCTTTGTGTCGGATATTCCGGCAAATCTGTCCGCACGTACGTCAAGTACACACTCTGTGCCGGCAGGAATCCTGGATATCATTTCCGGGTGCTCACCTGCAAATTCCGCTGTGGCAAACACAGCCTCCACCCTGTCCATCGGAGTCTCGGAAAATATCTTGATTCCTTCCGTCACAAAAAGGCCCTGCTCATCGCGGGCCTTTTTACTTTTTATAAGATTTTTGACATCTTTAAATGACTGTGTCACCTTATTACAGTTCCTCGTCCGCATCAAGAGCAGCTTCTTCTGTCTTGAAATAGTTGTGGGACAGGGAGCTGCAGATCTCGATCTGATACGGATCAAGTTCCTTGGTCATTGCAAGAGCTTCGTTGATGTCATAGTCACGGAACTTGCCGTTGGCATAGGAAACAACTCTCTTTGTCTTGCCTTCAGCAAGGAGGTCAACAGCAAGGCATCCCATTGTGGAAGCATAGACTCTGTCCTTGCATGTCGGGCTGCCGCCGCGCTGCATGTAGCCGAGGATAGTAGCACGTGTCTCCATACCCGTTGCAGCTTCAATACGTCTTGCCATGGAAGCGGAATGGCCTACGCCTTCAGCGTTGACGATGATGTGATGTGTCTTGCCGCGTCTTCTGTTATCGATGATGTTGTCGATCAGCTTCTGCTCATCATAATCATATTTCTCCGGAAGAAGAACGTCCTCAGCGCCGTTGGCGATGCCGCACCACAGAGCGATGTAGCCGGCGTTGCGTCCCATGACCTCGATGATGGAGCATCTCTCATGAGAGGAGGATGTGTCACGGACCTTGTCGATGGCTTCCATAGCTGTGTTGACAGCTGTATCGAAACCGATTGTGTACTCTGTGCAGGCGATGTCAAGATCGATTGTTCCCGGGATACCGACAACATTGATGCCTTCATTGGCAAGTTTCTCAGCGCCGCGGTAGGATCCGTCGCCGCCGATAACTACGAGACCTTCGATACCGTACTTGTTGCAGACTTCAACTGCTCTTGCGATACCTTCCGGTGTGCGCATTTCCTTGCAGCGCGCTGTCCCGAGGACCGTGCCGCCCAGGGAAAGGATGCCGGACACGTTGCCGGCCTTCATTTCAATAATTTCCTCGTCGATGAGGCCTGAATATCCTCTCTTGATACCAAAGACCTTCATCCCTTTTGTCAGACCGTGACGTACAACCGCACGGACCGCCGCATTCATTCC
>Ga0326511_10003699_pt1 | contig 12287 bp, 8 predicted proteins | sample 0_2496_0518_D_FD_203701 | JGI IMG/M metagenome (GOLD analysis project Ga0326511, IMG submission 203701) | Bovine rumen microbial communities from UC Davis, California, United States - 0_2496_0518 | ecosystem: Host-associated > Mammals > Digestive system > Stomach > Rumen | place: USA: California...
CAGATGACCGTAATAATCATTGATATGTTTCAGATCATTGCAGTCAGCAGAAATAATACTCAGAGGAAAGCAGTTTTCCGGAAGATTCTGAATATATTTTTCATAATAGCTTCGGTTATAAAGACCGGTAAGCGGATCAAGATAGGCTTGTCTCTGGACTTCCTGTTTGAGAAGTTCCTGTTCCGTGACGTTATTGATCAGAGCGATAATGCCGGTAATTTGGTTATTTTCATCTCTGACGGGAGCTTTTGTAATCTGAAGATATTCCAGAATATTATCCGCATTGACTTCGATCACATAAGAACGTTCTTTTCCGTCAGCGAGCAGTTTCAGATCGCTTTGATAAGCCAGCATAGCATTTTCTTTATCTTTACGGATTTCAATATCTGTCTTGCCGCGGATTGTCCAGTCAGGGTCGTCATCATGTTCGATATGATGCCAGTAATGTGTAGCGAATACATATTTGCCTTCGGCATCTTTCAGATAAATATTCGCCGGAAGAGAGCGAAGCATTTTTTCCAGTTCCGGAAAAGTTGCTGAATCTTTAATATGAATCGCATTGGAAATCCGGTTTACAATCAGTTCTTTATAATAAGGCGAAGTAATAAAATCAGCCGCACCGAGTGAAAGACAGTATATTTTCTGAGATACGCTTTCTTCCGATGCAATCACCAGTACAGGAATGGCCTGTAATTTTTTTTGTGTGCTCATCTGTTTAAGAAACGCTTCGCAAGCATGATCGGGCAGTTCTGAATCTACCAGTACAGCAGAAAGATTATTGCACATGCGCCGGACTGCACTGAGACCCTCTTCGAGTGTTGTTGTAACCATAAAATTATAGACATCTGCGAGCAGTTTACAAAGCTGAGAGGCATCCTGACTGTTTTCTTTTACAAGCAGGATGGTTCTTTTATTTCGTCTTGCTGTCATGACTTCCATAATATTCCCTCATTTCTGATAAAATATTTTTATAAAAAAGAAACAGAACATGTCAGACAGTTCTGTTTCTCTCTGAATTAATTCATTTCTTCCGGAGAATTTTCAGCATCTGTGTCATTTTGATTTTCTTCATCATCTGCATCCGGAGTATCTTCATCTTGATTATAATTTTCATCATCGGGAGTTTCATCATCCTGATCAGAGTCAGAATTATCTCCGGATTCGTCTGTATCTTCTTCCTGATCTAACTCGTCATCGTCTCCGAGTGAAATCACAGTACCGTACATGCTTTCATAGAGCGGGTCTGTGGGATGGACGTTATAAAGTAGCATACTGTCTTCTTCGGGGAAGCCTCTGTAATACATCAGTTCACTGACAGTCACAAGCTGATAGCCCTGTTCGATCAGATCCGGAATGATTCTTGTAGAAGCCTCAGCAGTTTCAGGGTGAATATCATGCATCAGGATAATATCCCCATCGCTGACATTATCCATGACCAGATCATAGACTTTATCTGCATCGCGCCATTTCCAGTCATTGGTATCTACTGACCAGTAAATGAACATTCTTTTTTCTTCTTCGCGGAGTTCATCTGTATAAGCACCGTAAGGCGGTCTGATATGCTGGGGGTATCTGTGAATGATTTTATAAATCGCCTTGTCACATTTCTGGATTTCTTCAAGACCTTCTTCGAGCGACATGTTATGAAGATTGCCGTGATCCCAAGTATGATTAGCGACTTCACAGCCGATTCGGGCTTCACGGCGGATAATTTTTTTAGTTTCCGGCGTGATATTCTGACCGACAATAAAAAACGTTGCATGAGCGTGATTTTCTTCGAGCGTATCAAGAATCACGGCAGAAGAGTCAGGGTCAGGGCCGTCATCATAGGTAAGTGCAATCATAGGCTTATCGGGATCAATTTCGAGATCATAATCAATAAAAGGAGCATTTTCGTCAATTGTTTCAGTAACGGATTCTTCTGTAGTAGGTTCTTCTGTAGTAGGTTCTTCCGTAGTTTCGGGAAGTGTTTCTGTTTCCTGAAATTCCTCTTCGGCTTCTCCAGTTTCGGCAGAATTGAGAAGAGAAGGTCTCATAGACAATGCAACGCCGCCGACAGCGGCGAAGCAGAGGATAAATAATGCAATTTTGACATTTTTCTTTAATCTTAATTTTGTCTTTTTCTTTTTGACAGGAGGTTCTATTTTATCAGAATGTGTTTTTTTTCTGACAGGTTCAGCAAGTTCTTCCTGATCAGGATGCTTTTTTTTCTTTCTGACAGGTTCAGCAAATTCTTCCTGATCAGGATGTTTTTTCTTTCTGACAAGTTTCAGTTCATTTTCCGCAGGCTGTTCTTTTTTTCTGACAGATTCTGCGGGTTCTTCGATGGGACGTTTTTTCTTTTTTACGGATGATTTTGTTTTTGTTCCGGATGCGGATTTTGTTTTTGCTGTCAATATTTTCTCTGTACTCATGCCCCATTACCATGCCTTTCTTTTTTTCTGGTTATTGTTTTCTGTTTTGCTGTCTGTAAAAATATTATTTTATGTCGAAACTGATTTCAGATAAAAAAGCCCCAATTACAGAGCATTGGGACTTTGATGCAAAAAACGGAAAATACTGTTTTCCAAAGCCTTCGCCCTCTGAAATTCTTTTGGTTAGTCCGGACTGACACGAAAAACTGAAAATATAAATCCAAGAATATTATAACATAATCCATCGCAAAAGTCCAGTAAAACCGACATTTTTTGCAAAATTTGTGAATTGTGTACAAAAAATATCATGCGTACTTTGCGTAATTTTCAGAGTATGCATTCTGAATGACGGTATTCAGCAGATTAGTCAGCCGGTGGAAACAGCAGTGCTTCTTTTTTTCTTTTTCTCAGTTCACGGAAAAAAGATGACAGGAGACTGCTGCATTCTTCCTGTAAAATACCGCCGTGTGCAATAGTCCGGTACTGATTCGGCAGGGAAAAAGACTGTATCAGCGATGAAACAGCTCCGTTTTTAGTATCATAAGCTCCGAACCAGACTTCTTCAATATGTGCCTGTAAAACTGCTCCTGCACACATCAGACAAGGTTCGAGCGTGACATACAAGGCACAGTCAGGCAGTCTCCAGCCCCCGAGATTCTGACAGGCGTGATCAATCGCAAGAAGCTCGGCATGAGAAAGAGCATGTTTCCGGAGTTCCCGCTGATTATAGCCTTGGCCGACAATTTCTCCGGTACTTCGCCGGACAATGACTGCTCCTACAGGGACTTCGCCCAGAACAGCAGCCTGTTCAGCCAGATACAGAGCTTTTTGCATATAATATTCCGGTGTTTCCGTCATGATGATTCAGCTCCTATGCCAGCATAGCTGTGATAATCAGAAGCAGTATACTGCAAATCAGAAACCCTACCATTGGCATGGCTGTGAAAAAGGCTTCTGCTTTTTCACGCAGATTCAGATAAACAGAATTCTGTTCCTGTTTGCGCATATTCTTGTCTTTGGTCAGGAAAAAATGAATAATAGCCCCTGTTCCCAGCAGACACGGAAGAAGAATGACAATCCACCATTCCCGTGAGTCAATATTACCGTAAGTTTCCATATAGAAAATGACAAACATGTAAATTTCATGAACAATCCGCAGACATGTAGCCGACCAGAAACTGCCGGTATGAATCAGATAATAAGAAATTGTCAGATGTACCAGTCCGATGCGAAGTGCATCGAAAATATTATGTGTTAGTGCCGCGGCTAACAATGCTGTGGAAACAGCTGCAAAAACATCTCCGAACTGCCGCAGAACCTGAAACATACAGCCGTGCAGAAATAATTCTGTAATCAGCGGCAGAATGAAAATCGTCATCAGAATATAAATAATCATTCTCTGACTCGTAGTTCCGGTAGTTCCGGCCATCAGCCTGTATTTTTCCAGATCTGCCGACATGGGGACACTCAGCATTCCCAGCCCCGCACTCAGCAGCATGACAAGCGAAAAGCCGGAAAGCAGTTTATGCGGATTCTGTGCTTTCAAAGGAAGACTGACCTGAAGCGGCAGTTTCAGTATTATTTGCAGCATAAGGGCAGGAATCAGATATTTCAGAAACTGAATGCTCAGTGCAACCCAGAATACAAGATTTTCATCGCCGTACAAGCGGCTTTCTCCTGAAAATACAAGTTCAATATGCAGATGCAGAAGCTGCATCAGCAGAACTACAAACTTGTCCAGAACATTTTCTATCATCAGATAACAGATCATAGCACAGCCGATTAGTTTTCCCATGCGGCTGAGTACACGCTGTTCTGCCTGTGCCGGAGACTGTACGGCGGCAGACTGACTTTCAGAAAAAGAAGTTTCTTTTGGATTTTTAGTAAAACGGAACGCATAAGGATTTTGTTTTTTTCGCCGCCATGAACGGAATGCGTCCTGATATGCGTCTGTCTGATACGGGCAGGAAAAATCTTCCACCACGTCAATTACTTTATGCAATGCTGTTTCTTCCGGCATACAAACAGATGCCTCCTTTTGTCTGTTTTGTTTTTATTTTTTATTATAGCATATAATTATGACAGATACAGCCTATATCCAAAAACATTTTATGAGCATTTTGTAAAAAAAATAAAAACAAATTATGAATTCAGCTTTTGCAGAATATGTCAACTTTTCGTATAATACAAAAAGTATTTATATATTTTGTATAATCACAGCATTTTTTATAGAAAAATCAGAAAAAATTTAAAAAGTTCACAGAAAATACATTGAAAATTGAGAGAATATATGCTATAATATTCTTAAATATAACGAATTCGTTTTCGATTATTTTTATGAAAATACTTTTCGTATAATAATACTTTGAGAATATTTTACAGGAGGAACAGGTTATGAATAATTCCATTTCTGCAAAACTGCTTGCATTCTCTCTTTCTGTGACAATGACTGCCGCAAGCCTGCCGGTGCTGATGTCCGGTGCAGCAGATGCACCCTGCCTGAAAATTCAGACAGTTTCTTTTACTCCGGATAATATTCCGGAAGATCGTATGGTTACAGTAGATATTTCTATTTCTGATAATCAGACAGGATTTCGCAGTAATTCTTTCGGCATCCAGTATGACCCGTCTTTGATCTATACGGAATATACAGCCGGAAGTGCAAGCGAAAAAAATTTTATGATCATCAATAATCCGGAAGAACATCTGATCTGGTTTATGGGAATCGGCAATTCCAGCGGAGAATGGTCAAATATCAGTGCCGAAGATGTTCTGTTCAGTCTGAATTTTCAGATTGCAGACGGCATAGAGGGCGGAGCTTTTCCAATTCAGTTCGTATGGCAGGGACAGGACGGCTCTCCGGCATACTGGTATACAGACAAACAGAATAATATTATAAATGAAGTGCAGAAAACTGCTGTAAACGGTTCTGTGGATATTCATGGCGGCGGTGCAATCAATTATGAATCTCTGAAAATGAATCAGGAAACCAGACAGCAGCTTGTGATTTATAATGCCGCTGCATCTGTGTTCTGGTTCTCGACAGATCCCGCTGTTGCTTCTGTGGATGAAAACGGCCTCGTGACTGCTGTCGGAGCAGGGGAGTGCGATGTGCAGGCATTTATTGATAATGCACTCCAGACATGTCATGTAATTGTCAATGCAGATGATGTCTATTCCATGCAGGGCACAGGTGATCTGACTCTGACAAATCCCAAGCGGGACATTGTTCTGGAATATCCCGATCCTGTGGGAGCAGTTACATGGGTTTCAGCAAGTCCCGCCGTAATCAGTGTAGATGCTGACGGCAGACTCAGAATCATACAGGAGGGCACAGACTGTTCTGCCCGTATCTTTGCTACAAATTCCGGAAAGACTTATATGAAAAATGTAGTCATTACTTATACTTCTGAATCTGAACTGCCCAGCGAAACGGAAATTTTCACAGAAACAGAATCAGAAACAGAATTTATCGTTCCGACAGAATTTCCGTCAGAAACTGACTTGGAAATCATGCTCGGTGATCTGGACAGTAATGGTTCACTGAATATTCTTGATGTTATCATGATTAACAGAGCAATTCTTGGAAAAGATCATCTTACTCCTGAACAAAATCAGATTGCTGATTTCGATCAGAATGGAAAAGTAGAATCCAATGATTCTCTTGCAATGATGAAGCGTATTGTCGGTCTGAGCTGATAAAAAACAGATTCCCCCTCTGAGTGATAATCAGAAGGGGGTTCTGTTTTTTATTTCGTATTATTAATATCCCAGCGGAAAGAACAGAATTTTGAAATTTTAGTAATATCAAAAGTCGTATTATTCAGGATTTTAGTAAAATCCAGAAATCTGTAATTTGTTTTCATTTCTTTATTATCAATCAGATTCCGGATTGCCGTGATGCTGGTATTGGGTGCATTTTTCTGGAGTACAAAGCCCATGCGGTGATATTCTTTCATATAGTTTACAATTTCAGATGCCATTGTCAGATTTTTATCTGCCATATTATAGACACCCGCAAGATTCGGATTTTCATCAGCCTGTAATACGAAGTTCAGAAGTGTATCAATAAAATTATGCACACAGCACATATGAAAGCCATATTCTCCGGTACGATAGATAAATTTAGAATTATCTTTCGGATCTGTGATCTTAGCTTCAAGATTGCCGCAGTATTCTTTTGTATATACCGGAGCAACACGGAAAATCGCACAGAGAATGCCTTTTCCTCGGCCGATCTGCACAGCAAGCTCTTCTTCTGATGCATTTTTCAGTTTTGCATAATTCGTGACAGGCTTTGTAAAATCATCTTCATGCAGAGGCTCTCTGGTTTTGGGAATCTGATATACCTGTGTTGTGCTGACAAGAATAAACTGCTTTACTTTATGCAGTAATGCAAGCTGATAGATAAATTCATTGCATTTGTTATTTTCTTTTATTTCTGCCTCTGTGATGATATGGCCGAAGTCGTTGTCTGCTGTACATGCAAGATGAATGACAATATCAAAATTAAATCGTTCCATCACATCTGCATAGGCAGTCTTATCCGTAGGAGAAGCCTGTACAAAAGTAAAGTGCGCTTTATTCAGGTTATAACCGCTTGGCTTCTTGTCTGTAGCAACGACTTCATAGCCCTTTTTCAGGAAGCCGGAACACAGATGATCTCCGATCATACCGCAGCCGCCTGTTACTAAAATTGTTTTCATAAAATCAACTCCTCGGAAGATAAACTAAAAATAATAATCAAGAGAATAAGAATCAGCTTTTATTCGCCTCATCAATCATAGTCTGTACGGGACTTTGAATCGCTGCAAGAGATTCATTCCATGGAGTCCCTTTTCCGGCGGCACGGACACCGTTTTCACTGCTGTCGAGCATATCAGCAAGATCAGTAGTCACACCGTTCTTGAAATCAATGACAGGGTTTGCCATGGCAAGGGCATCCATTTCATTTTTCATATCAATCATTTCCTGTGTCCATTGATAATCATCAATAAACTGCTGATCGGCGATTTTTTTAATGTCATCATTCAGAAGTGTCAGCCGCTTGCAGTCGAGAAATTTTGCAACGCCCTCAGGATTCTGACCATCTTTGACGAAACAATAAGCATTCATATTAGCAGGAATATAATATTCATCCGCATCAGGATCTTTCGGCATGGGGACGAACATGCAGTTTTCTCCGAAGATGCCTTTCCAGCCTGTATTGGTATTGCGGCGTTCGTCAATTTTATCGGCTTCAGAATACAGTTTCCAGAGACCTGCCGGATAGAATAATTCTTTTCCCTCGCCGATATATTCCGGATGATCGGACCAGCCGAAGTCACCCACACCAATTGCGATACAATTTGCATTATATAAATCATACATGAAATTCTGTACCCGTTCGATATTGCCGTCTGTCAGATTGCTGATCAGCTGACCGTCATTCAGACCGACATAGGGCACACCGACTGTTGCCGAAAGTCCGGACTCGAACCACCAGCCATCCAGTCCGAATTTCTGATTTTCCGGATCACAGAATGCTTTCAGCATTTTTTCAAAAATATCCCAGTCCCATTCGCCGTCTTTATACAATTCATACGGGTCATCAAAGCCGAGTTCCTGCACGGTATCGCGATTATACAGCACAGCGCAGTTATCTCCTGTCATTTCGACAACTGTCATATAATGATTACCCTTCCACATGATCGAATCATTGATGTCTTTGACATCTTTCCAGAGATCGCTGTCAAAATCAATATACTCATCGCAGGGGACGAACATGCTCCGGATTGCACCTTTCGGGAAAGCATCAAAATTGCCGGCATAGAAGAAATCAATCCCCTCATTTGCATTGATATAATTTGCAAGCATATCATACCGTTCGCCGTACAGACATTTATACCATTCGACTTCGCCGCCGTATCTTTCCTGAAATACAGCGAGTTCCGGAGGAGTACTTTTTCCGGTCGAATCCGGATTAATATCCCAGTCAGAGAGCCATTTGATTTTTTTATTTTCCAGATCTCCGGTCAGTCTCTCATCTTTAGCGGCAAGGCTGGAGAGTTCTTCTCTGGTTTCTGGTGCAATTTCTTTATAACTGACGACTTCTTCTTCCTCTGCCGGTGCACAGGAAAAAGCCGTCAGTGACATACAGCACACGGCTAAGACAGACAAGAATTTTTTTAATTTTTTCATGAATAGAAAACTCCTTTCGGATATAATTTTTATTTCCCTGTACAGATTTTAAATATTCATAATAAACTATTATAACATAATTTTTTAAAAAAAGCAAGTACTTCCGTGAAATTATTCCATAACATGTTCCAGAGCAAGAAAATAAATACGTCTGACATGGGAATCTGCAAGCGAATAAAATACGGTCTTGCCCTCTTTCCGGCTTTTTACAAGATTTCCCTGTTTTAAAATTCTCAGCTGATGCGAGATTGCTGAAGCAGACATATCCAGTTTTCCTGCGATTTCACTCACACAGAGTTCCTGTTCCAGTAATTCCGCCATAATTCTTACTCTGGTTGTATCGCCGAATAAAGACAATAATTCTGCAATTCTCTGATAAACTTCCTGATTTTCCTGTTCCTGCATATCAGTCGTCCTCCCCTCAAAAAAAAGATCACTAAGCTATTATTATTATAGCATACTGAAACAGAGTTTGTCAATTTTTTTCTTGAAATCCTCTTGACAAAATCTTTAGTTTATGCTATAATAACATTGTCGCTTGTGTAGCACAGTTGGTAGTGCAGCTCATTCGTAATGAGCAGGTCGCTGGTTCGAGTCCAGTCACAAGCTTTATTAGAACCGTCTGAAACAGATCAGGCGGTTATTATTTTAAATAAAATAATAAAAATCCCGAAAGCAGTTTCAGAACGGTTTTCGGGATCTGTGTTTTTGAAATTATTTGATCACACCAATACCCCAGTTACTGCCAGTGCCAAATGTTTCAGCAAAATAATCAAATAATCTTTGTGCGTAGCATGTCGGCAGATGATTTCCCTCTGTAATCGAACCGCCGATGTAAGCAACCGTTGTCTGCTGACCGCTCTGGGTTTTCTGGATTTTATCCCATAATCTTGAAGTATTGCCGAATAGTATTTCAAAGCTGATTATTTTTTTCTACGCAAATCAATTTTCAAAACATTTCTAGTTTCACAAGAGCGATTCTTATCAATTTGACATAACAAAATTGAAAAGTCAGTATAAAAACAGCTCAAAATCAATTCTGAAATCCTAAAATTAAATTTTTTAACCAACAAAATTGATTTGCGTGATTTTTTTCTAAATCATATTGACTTTATTTCTGAAAAAGTGTATAATATTATAAAAACAGAGGTGATTGTATGATATATATTACCGGAGATACACATGGCAATTATGATGAATTTCTGGAAAGAATCGCTCCCTATCATATAACTAAAAATGATACTGTGATCATATGCGGAGATTTCGGGTTTGTCTGGAATATACCAGCTCAGTATTATTTCCTTGCCAAACTTGCCGTTCAGCCGTTTACAATTGCATTTGTTGACGGTAATCATGAAGATTTTGATCTTCTGTATTCTTATCCCGTTGTTGAGTGGAAAGGCGGAAAAACTCATAAAATTGCCGATCGTATCTATCATCTGATGCGGGGACAGCGTTTTGTTATCGAAGACAAAAGTTTCTTTACAATGGGCGGTGCCTATTCTATTGATAAGGCAATACGCACAGAAGGAAAAAGCTGGTGGAAACAGGAACTTCCTAATAATGAAGAGTATAGAACTGCTCAAAAAACACTTGAATCATGCGGCTATAAGACAGATTATGTTCTTACACATACTATTCCGCAGTCAGTAATTCCGCGTCTGGGACTTGTACCAGATCTGCATGATGCTGAACTGACAGGGTATTTCGATTGGCTGTACGGAGAACTCAGTTTTCAAAAATGGTTTGCGGGTCATTTTCATGTAGATACTCTTGTGAAAGAAAATATCCAGATACTCTGGAAAGAGGTCATCTGTCTGAATGACAGCAGTACGGAATAATTTTTTTTATATAATTCTAAAAAACTCCCTGCTTTCAGTCCGAAAGCAGGGAGCAAATTATAGCAGAATATCTGTTACTTTGTTGCTTTGAATACAAAACGGCAGAAATTATACAGATGTGCATGAATAGAATTGTCACCATGATAGCCGCCGTTGACATAATGCCAGATATGCGGTACATTGTTACCAGCAAAATTATTATGATATGTCTCAGGATTATTATAAACTACAGTATCATTACTGCCGCCGGTGATCATCAGTAAATACGGTTCTTTTCCGGCATCCCAGCTGAATGCACCTGTTACCCCCGGAGCAGGGCAGATTGCTCCCACATAGCCAAACAGATCAGATCTTTGCATTCCGATCAGAAGAGCCTCACGGCCTCCCATGGAAAAGCCTGTGATCGCTGTATTATCTCTTCCGGTCTTGACACTGTATGTTGATTCAATATGCGGCATCAGATCTTTTGTCAGATCATTGATAAAATTATCATAAGCGGCATTATTGAAATCATCCATACCGGAGCAGGCATCCTGTGAGTCACTGGAATAAATATACGGAAATACAACAATCATATCTTCTGCTTCGCCGGAAGCGATGGCATTTCCGATGATCTGCCGAGTGTACATTGTACCGTTGCCCTCGATGATCATTCTGTTCTGATTCTCCCAGTAACCATGCATTACATACAGTACTGGATATTTTTTATTTTCATCATAATTAGCAGGCAGAAGAATATTATAAGGCTTATTTCTCTTGCATGTTTCAGAATAATAAGTACCGCTCTTGATTGTACCATACTGCACACCAGCTTTTTCCTGTTTGGAATCAGCTGTTTCAAATTCCGAAACTTTAGCTGAACACAAAGCTGTGAATTCTGACATACTCATTGCAGTTCCGGATTCCTGTACAGGATTTTCCACAACAGTGAAATTCTTGATCTGACCCATCAGATATTTATGAATCTGAACAATATCCGCAACAGTTACATTACCATCTCTGTCGACATCAGCGGCATTTTTAGCCTGTGCATCGGTAAAGCCGCTGATCAGGCCTTTTTTTGCAAGCAGAAAATCATAGATATTGATTTTTCCATCGTTATTGAGATCGCCTTTTGTACCGGACGGAGCAGGAATTACTGTAGTTTCAGTCGGAATTTCTACAGGATCAGGGCCTTTGATGCCTGTACCTGCGACTGCTCCGATGACTTCATCAATATAGAAATTATTAGTAGTCTCAGCAGTTTCGATATAGAGCTGCATATCAGAAGCATCAGCAGGGATTTTATAATTTGTATTCGCAAGCTGAACCCATTCGCCCTTGACTCCGGTTGCTTCTGCGATCGTTGCATATTGTGTTTCGCCGGATGCATCAGTATACTGTAATTTCAGATAGAATGTATCTGTAGCACTGCCGTCAAAATAATTCACGATCGCACTGAAACTGTATTCATTATCCGGAATAAAGACTTTCGGATTCAATATCTTAGCCGCACCATTCCAAGCGGATGTTCTGTCCTGTACGAGCAGGGATTCGCTTCCGACAAAAGCAGTTCTTCCGCTGGTACTGATACTTGCAGGGCCTCTGCCTGTCCAGTCGCATGTACTGCCCTCGAATCCATCAGCGAAATACCAGCCATATTTATTAGGCTCAATGGGTTTGACTTCTCCCGAACCGTTACCCCATTCTGATTCCGGAATCATACTCATCAGAGTTGTATAGGCAAGTTTCGGCTGATTGTTTTTATCATAAAGCAGAGCATCAGAACCCTCTTTCAGCCATGAATTCGCATCGTTAGGCCCCCAGATACAAACTGCTGTCACACGGCCGTCAGATTTCGGATTTTTATTCC
>Ga0326511_10003700_pt1 | contig 12282 bp, 8 predicted proteins | sample 0_2496_0518_D_FD_203701 | JGI IMG/M metagenome (GOLD analysis project Ga0326511, IMG submission 203701) | Bovine rumen microbial communities from UC Davis, California, United States - 0_2496_0518 | ecosystem: Host-associated > Mammals > Digestive system > Stomach > Rumen | place: USA: California...
ACTGGTGGTGAGGGAGCGGAGCGGACTTACCAACCAGTTCCTCCACCCGCCGACTGCAGGCGATAGCCTTGAGCTGGAAATGAAGTATTTTCCTATAAAATTATCCACGGACTTTTTCACTTGTCCCGTCATATCTTCAGTTTTTAACCTGTTTCGTGTTTATAGCTTGTTCATTCCTTACTGGCTTCTTCCTCCATTCTATCTCGGTCCATCATCTTCCAGATTTTTCTGTAGAGGATTTTGTTGGTTCCCAAGAAGGAATCCGGGCAGGTATGGTAACTGCCGCAGTTTGGGCATCTCAGCGGCTGCGAATAAACCGTTGCCAACAGTTCGATGTCCAGTCCCTTGAATTTGTGTCCGCAGTCATCGCAGACAAACCTTCTCTTTCCTCTAATCATACGCTTTAGTGCTTATTGCTTTTCAGTTGCAAAGATAAGAAATGAGTATGCCAAATGATGACAGAGGCGACGGAAATCAGTATTTTATTTTGAAGTAATCCATCATATCCTTGTAATAGTCTTGGGCCGTGAGGCAAGTGTCGAGAAGATAGCCTTTGATGTGGTTCCATTCCCGCAGGCCGCGGTAATAGAACAGGCGCAGGTCGTCGGTGATGATGAATGGCACGATACCATGCCCCAGGCATTCCTTGAACATGATAAGCCGTCCCACACGCCCGTTGCCGTCCTGAAAGGGATGGATGCATTCGAAGCGATGATGAAAGGCAATGATGTCCTCCACGGTCACCTCCTTGATATTCCAATAGTCGTGAAGCAACTCTTGCATGTCTTTGCCGACGTCTTTCGGATCAGACGTACTGATATCGCCCACTTCATTGGCGAGAAGCTTGTATTCGCCCACGCGAAACCATTCTTTCTGTGCATCCGAAGTGCCCGTCTTCAGCATACGGTGAAGCAACTTGATCATCGGCCCGCTGAGTCTTTCTTCCGCGTGGTCAATGATATAATCCATGCAGCGGAAGTGGTTGACGGTTTCTAGAATGTCGTCCACGTTGATGGTCTGACCAGCCTCCACGCCAAGCGTGTGGGTCTCGAAGATCATTCGGGTCATCTCATGCGTAAGCTTGCTGCCCTCGATATGATTCGAGTTGTAGGTCATGTCGATCTGCGTTCGGTGATAGATACCTCCCTTGAGCCGTGCCTTCTTTTCTTCGCGCAGAGCCTTCAGCAGAGGAGATGTCTGCTTAGCCTTTCCCTTCCTTGGAGGCATGGCGTCGTCAGGAATGCTCCACACCTTCCCCACGAGTACGGCGCCGTGCAGTTTCCCTTCCTTGCAATAGTTCCTGACGGTCCTTTCCGACAGCCCAAATCGTTCAGCGAATTGTGATACAGATATCATCTTCAGATTCTTCTTTATCAATATATTTTCCGGTATCGGCAATATTATTCTGCCAATCCCCTGCAAATATACACATTATTTGCCGACTGCGGCAATAATATTAAGAAATTCTTTGTTTTCTTGCCGGTAAGACTTGTGTTGAGTTTGGAGAGTCAAAGAATAGTTCGTTAATGAGTTTACCCAATTTCTGTGAAAAGAAAAATTATGAAATTATTTTACAGAACATCTTTTGTATTTTAGCGAAAGTTCCTCCCGCTAAAATACAAAGGATGTTTAGAAAATTGGAAGAAGGCGAGTTATTATTTCATTGTATCCAAAGGCAAAAATAAAGAATGTTTGCCAATGCTCCAACAAAATCGCGAACTTTTTTTTTGGACTCCTCTATATTTTTTATACCGGTTACCTGGCCTGGTTTTCTGATTGGTTCATATCTTAGAGTTTTAGATTGTCGAATGGAGAAGGAAAAGCGTGAGCACACTCTCCGTTGCTTGCTCACGTAGGTTCTCGCACAACCCGAATCAACAAAACAGCAGGAGCAGCCCACGCCGTATGCGGTATGGGCATCAGTCACTGACCATTGACTGATTCGTTTCAACTTGCGAGATTTACGTGAATCAAACGGCAGCGTGATGCTTATCACTTCCTCAAAAGATGTCGCAAACTTACGAAGAATAATTGTAGTTTGCAACTTTTTGAATAAGTTTTTTACTGCTTCTGCTGTAATATTTCGTTTCATGAGTTACTTGTTCTTGCTCATTCTTTGCGGCAAAGGTAGTATGTGGATGTGCCAAAAAGTGACAAAGGGAGGAGAAAAGTTAGAAGACCCACCCCTAGCCCCTCCCTACAAAGGGAGGGGAAAGCAAAGCACAAGGACATATAGGAGGGTCGTCATTCCTGACGACCAAGGCCGAAGTTCGCTTGTGCTGTAGCCTGATCGGGGCAGGTGCACTCGTACGTAAACCTTGTCCGTCAGGAATGACGGACCTCCTACAACGAATGGAGTTCGATCGCGGGGGGAAGGTCCGAGGGTTGAGTTCGGGCGTACGTAAATCTTGTCCGTCAGGAATGACGGACCTCCTACTTGCAAGTTATTGGGGGGCGGAGAAATTCTTCTTTACCTCACGGGCATAGGGGGCTGGGGCAGGATTAAACTTTACGTTCAGCCGAGGGGCTTTGGTGGGGTCGGCGGTCTTCATCTGGACATACCAATGGAAAGGCAGCACCTTCAGATTCCTTTGGTTGGCACAGCTAATGAACTGGTCTTTATATAATATGAACTCGTTGGATTTGAGACTGTGGTCTACGGGAGTGTAGCATCCCTGCAGGCGGACGGTGTCGTTGCCGAAGTAAGAAGTCTGCAGAGAGTCGATATGAACGTGTATGCCTGTGAAGGAGATGGTATCTTTCCCATTGAAAGGGCCCTTAATGAGATAGGGAGTGTTGGCGGACAAGGGTTCCGCGTCGGATACCAGTGAGAAAGATACCGTATTGCCTTCAATAGTGTTCAGTTTGTAGGCCTTTGTGCTGGCGCCGAACGCGGCATGATAGTCGGCGATGTCGAAGGGAACACAAAGGGTGTTGTAGTAACCGTCTTTGAACGAATGAATCCATCTGACGTTTGTCGTCTCGTCGATAGGGCCGTCAAGGCCAGCGTCATCAAGGGTCAGAGAGTGTTCTTTCTCGATGAGAAACAGTTTTGTGGGGATGCGATTGTTGTTGGTCTTGCCGAAGACGTACCTGTTCACATTGTCGTTCAGCCAAAGATAAGTGCCGTTGCCGAAGTGCAGGATGAGGCCTTCGGAGCCGTCCTCAAATGTGATGGCGTTGTTCGAGCCGGGTGTACTGCTCATGAGGGCTATGTTTTGATGGGTCACGGTGTCGGGGCTGAGGTAGCCGTCGTGTTGAGTGCTGTAGAGATACCATCTGCCATCGATATTCTTCAAGGTCAGCAGGTCGCTGTTGGCGGCTGCGTTCACCGGATAGTTGTAGTAATGTGCGGTCTGCATGTCATATAGCTTCTCCGCGTCCTCAGTGCGCACGAAGTGGAAGTCGCAATAATATTTCTTGTTCTTCATCGCCGTGATGAGGTAGGTGTTGTCGGTCAAAAGTTGGTCAGAAGAGGTAACAAGAGTAGCTGTCGTCGCTTCCTGGGCTTGCAGGCAAGACAAACCTATCAGTAAAAGAAAAGCTATGAGCAGAGGCTTCTTCATTTTTGCTTATTTATTTTCTCGCAAATATAAACAAAACTTACTAGAAAGCAAATTGTTTTGACTAATTTGTTGCAATAATTTGCGTTTCTATGGGATGGCGGGGCTTCAATCGGTCTTTCTTACTTGGTCGTCAGGAATGCTGACCCTCCTACAGCATCTGCGCGCTTCGCGCTGGTGTGCCGCCTTCGGGGCACTGAGTCCAGAGCTTGAGTGGGATGCTATCCCCAGTCTGCGCTCCTGTCGTCGCTTGACTGGGGTTACTGAGAGTCAGCCCATTCTGGGCTGGTTGATTAGGTTTAATCTCCCATTGGAGTTGTAGGAGCATCGTCATTCCTGACGACGAGCGATTGCAGTTTAGAGTACAATCAGCCTTTCTTTCTTGGTCGTCAGGAATGACGACCCTCCTACCATGCGGTTCAGTAGGATCGGCGGCATTCTTGCCGACGAAGGATTTTCCTAAGTGTCGAATGCAAATGATGTGTCATCGTCTGCTTCTCCCCTCCCTTCGTAGGGAGGGGTTGGGGGTGGGTCTCCTTTTTTCTTACTTAAACCATCTGCGCTTCGCAGAGTATCGTTTTTCCTATGCTTGCAGTAAAATTTATCGCTATTTGTCTGCCGTTTTTCGCGTTTTTATTTTAACTTTGTAAGTTGTTCGAATGCTGGGCTGCTTTAAGGCCTGTAGCAGTTTCGACAGGATTAATCATTAAGCTATATGGAAAAAGAAGAGATAAAAAGTAGGGAGAATGAGATCGCCGATATGGTGGTAAAGTTTTGCAAGGAGCATATCGATGACGAGTATGCCGCGTTGGGTGAGAAGATGGTGCGTAAGCTGGGTCGTAAACGTACTCAGCCCTTGTCGCGTGGCAGGTTGGAAATTTGGGCAGCCTCAGTGGTCTATACACTCGGTACGATGAACTTCCTGTTTGATAAGTCCTTTGAGCCTTATATTCCGTCCAGTGAGATCCTCGAATTCTTTGGAGCATCACAGTCGACAGTAGGACAGAAGGCCGCACAGATACGCGATATGCTGAAGCTCAGTCGCTATTTTGACAAAGACTTTTCCACTAAATACATTATGGAGAAGAATCCTTTCAGCAACATGAGAATGGAAAATGGTTTCATTCTGATGTAGTCCCGTCTATGCGTTAGAAAGAAACGTTCCGCAGAAGCAAGAAAACTAAAATTGAATATCGATATGTTTGAGTTATCAAAGAAAGACAAGCGACTTTGCCGTGAGTACATCCATAAAGGTTTGGAACAAGAATGTGAGGAGTTTGTCAAGGGCTTACATGAGGTAGCAGGCAAAGCTATCCCGCTGGCAGAACTTAACGCTCCCTATCAGGAAGAAAACGGACGGAGTGTTGAGGGTCCGTGGCATAAGCGCTACATTCAGCTGTTCAAGTTGATGGACTCGTTTGACACACACGTTGCTTATCGCTATAACCATGCTACGGGCGGCCACTACTTGGACGTTGTTTCAGAACTCTATGTCGATGGTTGGCTGACCGATGAGGATATAGAACAGTTTGACGAGGAAATCGCGAAGGAGCTGAAAGACATAAAGCGGATGAATGGGTAGTTCGATTGATAACTGCTCTTCGCTCCCATATTACTGAGGCGTCGTCTTTTAGTCGATGGCACTCTTCGGGGAACAAGATTTTCTTTTCAAGAATTTGAGGATTTGAGAATTATTCCTATGCCGAGCATGGAAAAGAATTCTTTAATCCTCAAATTCTTGATATTTTTTTTAGAATTAGAGGATTTTCGGCTCACGGGATATGGCGTGGATTACTCAAGTCTTCCGTAATATCAATCGTGCATTAACGCAACCCACAAGGGGGTATTAACATCGCACAGAGATGTCCAATGGAATTGTTTCTGGCTGGAAGAGTGTACCTTCGTCGCTTTTTAAAGGTAGTGCCTTCAGGCACTTTATTCATCTCCATCTTCTTTCCGGGCACATCCCCTCGCTTCGCTCGTGTATGTACCCGGCATTTTCTGAGGTATTACCTTCCAGGCAAGTTATCTTTCCCAGAACTTCATGTGGCCGTCGGCGAGTGATTGGACCGGTGATGTTCGCTTCCTTCGTAGGGAGGGGACTGAGGGGTGGGTCTCCTCTTTCTTTCTTGGTCGTCAGGAATGACGACCCTCCTACAGCATCTGCGCGCTTCGCGCTGGTGTGCCGCCTTCGGGGCACAAAGTCCAGTGCGGGGTGAGATTGCTATCCCCAGTCTGCGCTCCTTACGTTGCTTGACTGGGGTTACCGAGAGTCAGCCCATTCTGGGCTGGATAGGAGACCCACCCCCAACCCCTCCCTACAAAGGGAGGGGAGAAGCAAGCGATGCGGACTCGCTATCCCCAGTCTGCGCTCCTATCGTCGCTTGACTGGGGTTATTGAGAGTCAGCCCTTTCTGGGCTGGTTGATTAGGTCTGATCTCTCTTTGGAGTTTTAGGAGCGGCGGCATTCCTGCCGCCGAATGATTTTCCTAAGTATTGAAGGCAAAAGATGTATTGTCGTCTGCTTCTCCCCTCCGTACGAAGGGAGGGGACTGAGAGTTTGGTTTCCTCTTTCTTTCTTGGTCGTCAGTAATGACGACCCTCCTACCATTCTGTGTTGTAGAAGCGTCGTCAATCCTTTCATCTTTCGTGATGGCTGTCACTAAACAACGTGACATTCGTCACCTTACGGACAGGATAACCTCGTTGAAGCTTTGGCCAAGGTAAACCGCCGCGTGGTCTTCGTCAACATCTCAGGCAATCCTGTCGCCATGCCGTGGAAAGACAAGGTAGGCGCCATCGTTCAGGGCTGGTTCATCGGCAGTGAGAGCGGTGAGGCTTTGGCCGACGTCCTCTCGAGCGATGTCTGTCCTTCAGGCAAGTTGCCCTTCACATGGCCCGCAAGTCTCAAAGACATCGGTGCTCATGCGCTCAATGACTATCCTGGCACGTGGCGCCCTGACCATAAGATTATCGATGAGGAATACAAGGAAGGCATCTACGTGGGTTATCGCTGGGCCGACGCCCACCACACTCACCCGCTCTTCGCCTTTGGCCACGGACTGAGCTACACCACCTTCCAGCTCTCCAACCTGCGTCTGCCAGCCCCGACGATGACCGCCAACGACTCGCTCACCGTCACGGTCAGCGTGAAGAATACGGGCCGCCGTGCCGGAGCCGAGACCGTGCAACTCTATATCCACGACAATCAGTGCAGCGTAGACCGTCCCGAGAAGGAGCTGAAAGGCTTCTCTAAAGTGTTCCTCCAGCCCGGCGAGAGCAAGGACGTCCGCATCACTATCGGTCGCGATGCCCTGAGCTTCTACAGCGAGGCACAGCATGGTTGGACAGCAGAGCCCGGCACGTTCACGGCGCTGGTGGGTAATGCCTCCGACAAGATTACGCTGAGCAAGACTTTCGTTCTCAAATAAAATCAATCTGCTCAGATGAAACATCGATTTTCCTTATTCATTCTGTGTCTGTTGTCAGCGGCATCCTGTGCCGCTGACAACATGGACCAGTTCGTCTCGAAGCTCATGAGCCGCATGACTCTTGAGGAGAAGATTGGCCAGCTCAATCTGCTGCCCGGCGGCGATGTCACCACCGGCGCAGTGATGAACTCGCCCGTTGCCGCCCTCATCGAGAAGGGTCAGCTTGGAGCAGTACTGAACATCAAGGGTCTGGACAAGATACGGGCCCTGCAGGAGGTGGCTGTGAAGCGCAGCCGCCTGGGCATTCCCTTGCTTATAGGTCTTGATGTCATCCACGGCTATGAGACCGTGCTCCCCGTGCCCCTTGCGCAGGCCTGCTCGTGGGACCCCGCGGCTATAGAGGCCGGAGCCCGCATGGCAGCCGTTGAGGCTTCGGCAGCCGGATTCAACTGGGTCTACAGTCCGATGGTCGACATCGCTCACGATCCCCGATGGGGCCGAGTAGTTGAAGGCTACGGCGAGGACCCCTATCTGTCGTCGATGATGGGAGTTGCGGCTGTGCGAGGCTATCAGGGCGACCTCACGCCCGAGGGCGGAAAGAAGGAGCCGCAGGTGCTGGCCTGCCTGAAGCACTATGCCCTCTACGGAGCCACGGAGGCCGGTAAGGACTACAGCACGGTGGATATGAGCCGTCTGCGGATGTACAACCAGTATCTTTCGCCCTATAAGGCTGCCGTTGAGGCCGGCGTGGGCAGCGTGATGTCGTCGTTCAACTTCGTCGACGGCGTCCCCGCAACGGCCAACAGTTGGTTGCTCGACAACGTACTGCGCCGGCAGTGGAATTTTGGTGGCTTCGTGGTCACCGACTATGGTTCTATCGGTGAGATGGTGACGCTGGGCTATGGCGACCTGAAGGCATCGGCCTTGCAGGCTATGCGGGCAGGCACCGACATGGATATGTGCTCCAACGCTTTCTCGAAATATCTCAAGGAGGCCGTAGACGAAGGCTCTATCAGTATGGCCGAAATAGACAACGCCGTCAGGCGCGTGCTCGAGGCCAAATATAAGCTCGGACTCTTTGCCGACCCCTACCGCTACTGCAATGCTCAGCGTGCCAAGAAGGACATCTACACACCTGCCCATCGGCAACTGGCCCGCGACATCGCCGCAGAAACTTTCGTGCTGTTGAAGAACGACGGTGTGCTGCCGCTGAAGAAGCAGGGCACGATAGCCCTCATCGGTCCGCTGGCCGACACGCGCAACAACCTGCCCGGAGCATGGTCTACGGGCGACGATCCGTCGAAATACTTCACGGTGAAGGAGTGCATGCAGCGCTATCTCGGTGCTGCGGCCAACGTTGTCTATGCCCAGGGGTGCAACATCTACGCTGACTCCGTCAGACAGCATGCCGTGGAGTTCGGGCGTCCCATCCAGCGTGGCGACGACAAGGCCCTCATCAACGAGGCCATGGAGGCTGCCGGCAAGGCCGACGTCATCGTGGCTTGCCTCGGTGAAATGGCCGAGATGACGGGCGAGAGTTCCACGCGCACCGACCTCAACCTTCCCGATGTGCAGATGCAACTCCTTAAGGCCCTTGTGGCCACCGGCAAGCCCGTCGTGCTCCTCAACTTCTCTGGCCGCCCCACCATTCTCTCTTGGGAGAACGACCATGTCAACGCCTTGATGAACGTGTGGTTTGCGGGCAGTGAGACGGGCGATGCGCTCTGCGACGTGCTCTTTGGCGACAAGTCGCCGTCGGGCAAACTTGTCAACACCTTCCCGCGCAGCATGGGACAGATTCCCGTCTACTACAACCACATCAGCAGTAGCCGTCCTGTTGCCGACGGTGAGAAGGTCTTCCACAAGTATGCCAGCAACTACATCGACGAGACCAACGGTCCGCTCTTCCCCTTCGGCTACGGTCTTAGCTACACGAAGTTCGGCTACAGCGATGTCAGTCTGTCCGACGCCCAAATGGCCAAGGACGGAAAGATAACGGCATCGGTGATGGTGAGCAACACTGGCGACCGCGATGGCGATGAAATCGTGCAGATGTATATCCACGACCGCTATTCCACAATTCTGCGTCCCGTGAAGGAACTCAAGGGCTTCAAGCGCGTGCATATCGCCAAGGGCGGCAGCGTGAAGGTAGACTTCGATATCGATGCCAAGACGCTGCAGTATCTCAATGCGGAGGGAAAGCCATTCTTGGAGCCCGGCGCATTCGAGATAATGATTGGACCGAACAGCCGCGACGTCAAGACGGCCGAGCTGACGGTGAAATAAAAGGACCAACTGAAAGGCCCCAATTCTAAATACTCATACCTGCCCCTCCCTCAAAAAGGAGGGGCTTTTTAATTTTGTAAGTTTTCTCGTCCTCATTATAGTGATGTGAAATAACAGTAATTGTTCCTCTATCTGGTACCGCAGCTCCATTTGCCCAACTATTACGTCGTCCTTGGTAAGCGGGCAACAATCCTGAATGCGCTCTGCAATTTCATGTTCTTTCAAGGGCTTCAGCCGTCGCAATTACGTTTACCGCCTTCTCCAATACCATTCTTCAGTGAGTGAATGTCTTACTTGATTTCCATAGATTTCAGTGATTCTTTAGCTTTATAACGCTCTCTTCTTGTCGGGCGGCACGTGCCGCCCTTATTGCTACCACGTGCCAGCCATATTGCTACCACGTGGCAACCATCATGATAATAGCGATATCGCCTCGCAATTATGAACACCATGGGTTATGCATAGCCAGTAAAAGTGGCCTGTCTGATAATTTGGAGCCTTAGATTATAGGTGGTCTGAGGAGCAAATAGGTCTTGGTACATTTTAAGTAAATGTTAGGCGCTAGTATTTATGGGCATTTTTGAAACGAATTCAGAAAGGAATGCCCATAAAATAAGCGGAGGTAAACTTTAGTAATTTAGTATTGGTATCAAATTATCTCACCAGTCTCTTTACCATCCAGTCGCTCACTGTACCGGTATCCGAAGAGAAAGAGACTCCGACAAGATAAACGGTGCGCTTGTCAAGAGTATACTCTAACGAATAACCCTTTTTCTCAATTTGCGCAATTGCTTCTGATGCCGGATGGTTGAGTTTGTACTCGAAGATGTAGACATAGTTCGGGGTCTCTATTACGCAGTCTGCCCGGCCTTGGCTTGATTCTTTCTCATGATATAGGGTGTAACAGCTGAGCATGTGCATTAGCAGGTAAACGGTATATTGAAAATAGCGCTCTTGCTCACGCTCATTTTCCTTTCGACGGGCGGAATACGGGATGCCTGCTAGGAAGGTCGTGAGCAGGTCGCGGAAATCGGAGAGTTTTCCTTGCTTGAGAGCTCTTTGCGCAGCGAGCAGCCAAGACATTGGCTCTTCTTTACTCTTCAGATAGTTGGCCGAAAGCAACGTCAGAAAGCCTTTCTTCACCTCATTGTTGGGGAAGTCAAGCAGATAGGAATTGCTGTCTCTGTCATAATCTTTGATGGTTAGGTATCCACTCTGATAAATCATTGGCAGAGGTCTCTCCTTGTCGGCTTTGTAGTCTATGAACTGTGCGGAGTCGTAGTATTTACCCGCAATGTCATTCATGTTTTCATCGAAGTGGGCGAGCAGGCGGATAAGGTATGTCGGTGTGCCGGTCTTGAACCAATAGTCATCTAAATGCTGACTGTCCAGTGCGTTGAGCAAAGAGAATGGATTATAGATATCCGTCATCCTGCTGCTGAAATGGTATCCGTCGTATTGCCTGGAAAGAGTAGAGCGCATCTCATCAAAAGACATGTTCATGGCTTCTGCCATATCCCGAACCGGTTGGGCGAGTTGCGTGTCCAACTCTTCTTGGGTTATACCACAGAGGGCGTCCCATGCCGGAGTCATACTGATGTCTTTGGGTTGGTTGAAACCGGAGAATACGCTGATCTGCGAGAATTTTGTCACACCAGTAAGCATGACGAACTTCAGGTCATTGCTGGCAAGTTTGAATACTGAATAAAACGACTTCAGCGTATTGTGATGATAGTCTTCAAGAGATATCTGCCTGCCGTCGACAGTGCACGTGTATCCTGTGTCAAGCACATCCAGCATCGGCTTGTCGTATTCATCAACCAGCACGACACAGCGCAGCCCAGTCTGTTCATGGGCTGCATGCAGCACGTAGGCAAAGCGCATGCCCAGTCCAACAGGATCTGGTGACGCGCCATAGATTCTCTCCGCATTTGCCACGAAGGCTTCAAGGACTTGCAATAATGATTCAGGGCGTGTGAAATCCTGGCCGTTGAAGTCGATCTTGAATACGGGATATTTCTTCCAATCCTTCTCAAGACGGTCAATTTTCAAGCCCCGGAACAAGTCTCTCTCACCGTGAAAATAGCATTCAAGAGTTGATAGAAGCAGGCTCTTCCCAAAACGGCGCGGGCGGCTGAGAAAGTACACAGCACCGGTATTGACGAGATCGTATACCAAATCCGTCTTGTCTATATATACATATCCTTCTTCCCTGATTTGGGCGAAGCTTTGTATGCCAATGGGATATTTCAGTCTTGCCATAAACTTTATTCTTATACTTGCAAAAATAATAATTAAATTTCAAGACACAAACAATTTTTCAACCATTTGTATTTGGTATCTACAATGGTATGGAAACAAAGCGCCTCCTGTGAACTCCACGCGCGGGCATTCGTGGGGTAGGCTCATGCCGATTTGGCCGCGACTTCCATTCATCTCTTCGCTTGTCTTTTCCCGAAATTCATCTACCTAATGCAAAGTTATAGCGATAAATGTTTGCATTGTGGAATTATTTTCTTATCTTTGGCGACGATAAAGAAGGAGAAGCTGCAGGCTTACTCCGTCTTGACAGTTAACTTAAATCAATTATCTCATCTATTTCATTCTATTCTATGCGAAAAATTATCTCTTTGACCTCCGCGTTGCTTCTTTGCATGGTCACCTTTGCTCAGCAGCCGGTAGTAGACAACTGCGCCAGCGTCACAGCGAAAAGAATGCCTGTGGAAGTTCCCGAGAGCATGCTTGAGCTGCAGTCGCTCGCCACAAAGAGCGCTCAGCTTGTCCAGACCGATGACCACGGCATTATCGTTGCTCAGCCCGAGGGCGAACTCTCCACGCGACTCTATGGCTCGTCGACAGCTTACTACTTGCAATATGGCTACATCCTCAACGACAAGTCGGATGGATTCGTGGGCCGCACAGTGGTCAACGGCGACAAGCTATATCTCTATCAGCCTTTCAGCCTCTTTCCCAGTGCCTCTTGGATTGAGGGAACCATCGTG